>FZPS01000220.1_pt283 | contig 33158 bp, 35 predicted proteins | sample 1817821 | NCBI WGS metagenome assembly FZPS01 (sample SAMEA104158645, study PRJEB21678) | metagenome | place: Germany | collected 2015-04-21
CTATGCTATGTTCAGAATTTGATATTGAACACCCTTCAGCGAAATCCTTATCAGGTATTCAAGCTGAGATTGAAAGAGCTATATTGCTCTATAATTTAGGTTTCTTTATCAACTAGCACCACGGGTAGGATTAATATCTTTAAAAGTTATTTGACCTAAAAAAACTGCAGGTAGGGCTGAGAGCTCCATAAAAGCCATTAACAAGGTTAAAATAAGCACTTTCATTCTTGGTAGTTTATGTGTCATCGTTATCTCCTGATTCTAAGTGTCGCTGCCACAACTATTTTCATTAAATTTTCAAAACATTTTTATTATACGTTACCTAAAAATGCATTTCAAGACAAAACTAAAAAAGCCTCAAAGAAATTCTTCAAGACTCTGTACTTAGCAACTCTACTCAAAATAAATATCTGTTGTACCAAGACCATTATCAACGTTAAGGGTCAAGAGCGGTTGGTTAGTATCTGTAGATGATGTGCCGTGTGTATTAATACTTCCAAGACCATTGTCAGCATTAAGGCGTACTCTAAATTCTTTTGGCACATAAACTTGCAGCTTACCTAAGCCATTATCGATATCAATCGTAGCGCCTGCTTCATCTAGACTTGTCCCGTTAAGATAAACCGTCAAACTGCCAAGAGCATTCTCAATTTTACCATGTCTTAACTCATTAACAGACATATAAGCTGTTCGTTCGCCTAAACTATTATCAACCGCAAAAGTCCCTTCACTATCAGAATATTCTTTAGAACTAAATCCATTGCTTTGTCGGTGTTCGTATTTAGTTGATGCGACATTTACCCTTGGTGTGTGACCGAAAATCATTGATAAGCCAATCCCTACGAGAACTGACACCAAGATAATGGTAACAGGTGAAACCATGCCAATTCCAAGCAAGTCAGAAAATAAGCAAGCAATGATTCCAAGTGGCACCGTCACTCCCAAAAAACTACGTTTGCCAAAACCATTTACAATGATAAAGTAAATTAAAATCGCAATTAAAACTACCTTCAACATCATTTTTACAGGCGGAAATGCTGTCAGAATACCCATTTTATTAATCATTAGCATGGCAGCAAATAAAATTAATAAAAGTCCTGTGATAATGGAATTGATTCTATGTCTTTTCATCTTTTTAACCTCTTTTCATTCATAATATCAATAAGTGCCTTAATGTAATTTCTTGATGCGTAAGCTTTTTTGCTGGAATGGCTAAAGGCAATCTCACTAGCTCCCGTGATATTTTTCTTAATGCCAGAAATCCTTAGCGTATTCACAATCGTTGAGCGCGAAACTCTGACAAAGTCCCTTGGAAGAAGCTCTTCCAACTCGTATAATTTTCGCCTCGTTTTGAAAATATCTGTTGACGTGTGAATCAGAATGTAGTTACCATCAGATTCCATGAAAATAATGGACTTAAGCTCCAAAAAATGCTCAACATCATCTTGAAAAGCTGATAGACGAAGACTGCCAGAAGAATGACTGACCAAAGTCTTTTGCAGCTCCAAGATATCATCTGTCAACTCTTTACAATGAATGGTAATGTAATCTTGCTCCAAAGAATCATCGACATCAATGGTGATTTTCACTCCTCCAACCCTCCTTTTGATTATAGTAAAACACACTTGCTATTAATTAGCAATAGTTTGGGACAAGAGGTTAATTTTTGGTGATAAAAGGTAACTGAAAACAAAGGAAAAAGCTAACCAGATTTGGTTAGCTCAATTCTTCGATAAAGTTCTGTATTCTCTGCGTGGCTAGTTCTTCTCGAGACATTTGACGCAATTCTTCAGCTGTCACCCATTTATACGCTGATGTTTCACCTTCTTGCAAAACAATACTAGCCTTGTCTACATCAGTAAGGCACTGATAATTGACATAATAGGTCTGATGTCTCTGGTGCAACACTCGCCCCACCTCAACAAAATCACCTGTCACGATTCCTGTCTCTTCACGCAATTCGCGTTTGGCACACTCTAAAGGACTTTCACCTTGCAAAGCTGAACCACCAGCAGTCGCTTCCCACATGCCACCTAGATTTTTTCTTGGCTCTCTCTGAGTTAGCAAATAAGTCCCAGCTTGATGCCTCACGATAACTTCACTCACCAAATGATAAACACCCTTTGGAATCTTTTTCCCACGAACCAAAACTTGACCACCGATAACATTCAAATGCGCATCATAAGCATCCCAAAGTTCCATTTCAAACCTCCTTTATCCAGACAAATACTGTTAATAAGCTTTGATATTATACCACTTGACTTGATAAATTCAACTAAAAAACCACCTAGAAGATTTTCTTCTAAGTGGTTATATTATTCACCTCTCAGCAACCTCATCACATCGTCGCTTTCGCTCCCTGCTCTGAGACAGCTATCACAGGGGTATATCAGTTCTGATGGTACTTCTTGTGTCGAACATAAAAACCACTTAGACTAGCTTGTTCTAAGTGGCTATATCGTTTAAACTCCCAGCAGTTCGCGGCTAACTAATCGCTGCGTCGTTTTCACTCCTTGCTCTTAGGCCACTATTGCAGGGGTAATGCATCAGCTCTCTTGTACTAACGTACTGCGAATCGCTGTGCATTACTCCCACTCAACTGTTGCTGGTGGTTTACTTGTAATATCGTAGACGATGCGGTTAACGTGATCAACTTCATTTACGATACGTACTGAGATTTTTTGAAGGACATCCCATGGGATGCGAGCAAAGTCAGCAGTCATACCGTCAATTGATGTGATAGCACGAATAGCAATTGTGTAATCGTAAGTACGTCCGTCACCCATAACACCAACTGAACGAACACCTGTGTTAACTGTGAAGTATTGCCAGATATCACGGTCAAGACCAGCTTTAGCAATTTCTTCACGAAGGATAGCATCAGATTCACGAACTGTTTCAAGACGTTCTGCTGTGATTTCACCCATTACACGGATAGCAAGTCCTGGTCCTGGGAATGGTTGGCGCCAAACAATTTCGTCAGGCATACCAAGAGCTGTACCAAGCGCACGAACTTCGTCTTTGAAAAGTGTGTTAAGTGGTTCAATCAATTCAAATTGCATGTCTTCTGGAAGACCACCAACGTTGTGGTGTGATTTGATTGTTTGGGCTGTATCTGTACCAGATTCGATAACGTCTGTGTAAAGAGTACCTTGTGCTAGGAAGTCAACACCTTTAAGTTTGCTTGCTTCGTCGTCAAATACACTGACAAATTCATTACCGATGATTTTACGTTTTTTCTCTGGGTCATCAACGCCAGCAAGAAGGTCTAAGAAACGTTTTGAAGCATCAACACGGATGATGTTCAAGCCGAATTTACCACCAAGCATGTTCATAACTTGGTCACCTTCTCCTTTACGAAGAAGACCGTGGTCAACGAAAATACATGTCAATTGGTCACCGATAGCACGTTGAAGAAGGACACCTACAACTGATGAGTCAACACCACCTGAAAGTCCCAAAAGAACTTTACGGTCTCCAACTTTTTGACGGATTTCATTGATTTGCAAATCGATGAAGTTATCCATTGACCAATCGCCTTTAGCGCCACAGATTCGGAAAGCAAAGTTACGTAAAATATCGTTACCATATACTGAGTGACGAACTTCTGGGTGGAATTGGATACCGAAGATTTTCTTCTCAGTATTTTCAATTGCTGCGTAAGGGCAATCAGCAGAGTCCCCAACTAAGTGGAAGCCTGCAGGAATTTCAGTAACAGCATCGCCGTGGCTCATCAAAACAGTTTGTTCATCTGGTGTTTCAGCAAAAAGTTCTGATTTAGCTTTTAGACGAAGTGTTGATTGACCGTATTCGCTGTGACCAGTTTGTCCAGCTGGAACAACTTTACCACCAAGTTTGTCAGTCAACAATTGCATACCATAACAGATACCAAGAATTGGAATACCCAATTCAAAAATTTCCTCATCAATGCCAAAAGCATTATCAGCATAAACTGAGTTTGGACCACCTGAAAGTACGATACCAATTGGGTTAATTGCGCGAACTTCGTCTGCTGTAATTTTGTGGCTTCGTAGTTCAGAGAAGACACCAAATTCACGGATACGACGAGCAATCAATTGGTTGTACTGGCTACCATAGTCAAGAACAATGATTTTTTGAACATCGTTCAAAGTAGATTTGTCAGTCATTATTACCCTTTCTATTAAAGTCAGCTATTCTAGCTAACTGTGTTCTCCTTAATTGTAGCATAATTTCCCATATTTGGCAGTAGATTTTCGGCATCTCATTAAAATTAGCAATTTAACAACTATTCTCATAATTATATAATCAGATAAAGCGGTTTCTGCACTTGATTTTAGAAATTTCAGCTGCTAAAAAGCCACGATTTCTCGTGACTTCTATTTTTAATCAATAATCTGTTCCATGCGTGTTTCTTGCGGTGTCATGCCTTGGCGTTCATAGAAACGAACTGCTGATTTATTAGCACTCCAGACATTCAACGTTAAGTTGTAACAACCAATCTCTTTGGCATACTGCAAGGCAAACTGATATAACTGCTCACCGATTTTTTGCCCACGCGCAGCTTCATCCACACACAAGTCATCAATAAAAAGTGTCTTTTGTGGCACTTTTGGTGCTGATGAATGCTCGATAATGGTAAACATATGCCCAAGAACTTGTCCCTCTTCGTCTTCATAGACAAAAATCGGACGATTATCATCAGCAATCAACTCAGCTAATTGGGCTTCCGTATATTTGACACCCTTTTCTTGGAACAAATCAGGTCTAACCTTGTGGTGCACCAAGAGAACTTGCTCTAGTAAATCAATCAGTTTTGGAATATCACTTTCTTTTGCTCGTCTAATCGTCATATCAGTCTCTCCTTCTTACAACTTGCCGTCCCATTCTGCGTAGAATTCTTTTAAGAATTCTTCCAAAACAACGTGGCGGTGCTCTGCCATTTTTCTAGCGTGGCTTGTGTTCATCAAGTCTTTGAGCTTAAGCAGTTTCTCGTAAAAATGCATGATTGCTGTGTCCTTGCCATTACGATACTCCTCAGCAGTCAAATGTTCACGGGCAGTCATGCTGGGGTCATGAATTGGACGACCCTTGCTGCCCGAATAAGCCATGCAACGCGCAATACCAATCGCACCAATAGCATCCAAACGGTCAGCATCTTGCACAACTTTTCCTTCTAAAGTTGCCGGAACACTGCTACCATCTCCTTTAAAAGACATGGTATTGATGATTTGAATAACGTGTTCAACGTCTGCTTGAGAAAGTTGCTGCTCAACGAGCCAAGCTTTTAAATTAGCTAGAGCTTGCTTAGGATCATCATTTAACTTCTCATCAGCCATATCATGCACCAAAGCAGTCAACTGACAAATAAAGCTATCTGCTCCTTCTTTTTCGGCTAATTCACGCGCTGTATTTCTCACACGAACCGCATGCCACCAGTCATGACCACTAGCTTCTGCATATAATTTATCATAAACAAGCTTCTCAGCCTTTTGTAAAATATCATTTTTATTAATCATAAGATGATTATATCATAAAAGCAGGACAAATTTGCCCTGCTAAAAAATAGGAAGATGTTTAAAGAGAATGTTCTATTAGTATTCTAATGCTCCTGGCCATGCTGAGGTACCACCATCGACATTTACCACTTTATAGCCTTGGTCATCTAGGAAAAAGCAGGCTTGTTCTGAACGAGCACCGCTTTGGCAAATGATATGATATGTTTTATCTTTATCAAGTGCTTGGTAGCCTGATACAAATTCACTTAAAGGAAGGTTAACCGCTGTTGGGACGTGTCCCATAGCGAACTCAATTCTCTCACGGACATCGATGATATTTAACGGCTGTTCCTTTAAAGCCTCTTGTAGTTGACTAGCTGAAATGTATTTAATCACGTTTAATCTCCTCTGGTTTTACAGTACTATAGAGGTGGTAAGCCCCATCAAGGTTCTTCACTTTAAAGCCGTTTTGCTTCAAGATGCGTTCACCAATATAAGAACGAAGACCGCTGTGACAGCTGATAATGTATTCCTTGTTAGGGTCTAATTCAGACAAATGGTCACGCAAGCTATCTAGTGGTATGTTAATACCATTTGCGATATAACCTCTAGCAACTTCTGCTTCAGTACGAACATCAAGAAAGACCTTGCCTTTGGCTAATTCGTCAGCCAATTCATACCACTGGATAGATTCACTAACGCCTTCAATGATATTAAGCGCAGCGTATCCTGCCATATTAACTGGGTCTTTTGCTGCTCCAAATGGTGGCGCATAAGTAAATTCCAATTCTGGGAGGTCTGCCACAGTCATACCTGCTTTGATAGCTGTCGCTAAAACGTCGATACGTTTATCAACACCTTTTTGACCAACTGCTTGAGCTCCATAAATAACGCCAGTTTTCTTATTGAAAATCAATTTCAAAACAACATCAGTTGCCCCTGGATAGTAGCCAGCATGGTCTTTGTTATTCGTATGAACAACAGCAACATCATCAAAATGCTGACGAGCAATACGTTCGCTTAGCCCTGTCGAAGCCGCTGCTAAATCAAAGACACGCACAATAGCTGTTCCGATACTACCTTTATTCTGACGGGCAATGCCAGCAATGTTATCCGCAACTTGACGGCCTTGACGGTTAGCTGGACTAGCAAGAGAAATAAGTGCATCTTGACCAGTGATTTCTTGTTTGACAATAATGGCATCACCCACTGCGTAAATATCTGGGTCACTTGTTTGGTAGTTTTGGTTAACCAAAATACCGCCACGAAGGCCGAGCTCAAGACCTGCTTCTTTGGCAAGACTTGATTCAGGTTGAACCCCAACAGACATAATGGTAATATCTGAAGTTAACTCACTACCGTCTTCCAAAATAATCGTTTTTCCATTATCTTTGAAAGCTTTGGCAGATTGATTAGTGTAAACTGTGATACCATTTCGTGCCAATTCATTTTTCACAAAGGCTGCCATTTCTTCATCGAGAGGTGGCAAAACATGCGGTGCTTTTTCAACGATAGTCACGTTTAAACCTTTTTTAGCCAAGCTTTCTGCCATTTCAAGCCCGATAAATCCAGCACCGATGACTGTCGCATTTCCTGATTGTACATCAGATAAAGATGCCATGATTTTATCCAAATCTGGAATATTGCGAAGCACAAAAACATTGTCTGCACTGTCTAGGCCTTCCATTTCTGGGACAAATGGTTTGGCACCTGGTGATAGGATTAATTTATCATATGATTCTGTGTAGACCTTATCATCATGACGAACGGTGATTTCTTTCTTGTTCGCATCAACTGACAAAACCTCTGATTCTGGACGGACATCAATGTTAAAACGTGCCTTCAATCGCTCAGGTGTCTGAACTAGCAAGTTGTCACGCTCTGCGATTTCTCCAGAAACATGAAAAGGTAAGCCACAGTTAGCAAATGACACGTATGGTCCTTTATCAAAAACAATAATTTCAGCGTCTTCCATCAAACGGCGAAGACGTGTCGCAGCTGACATACCCCCAGCGACACCACCAACAATAAGAATCTTAGTCATTTCTTTCCTCCAATGATTTTTCCTTGCCAAGCCATCATGCCACCTTTGACCGAAATCGCATCATAGCCTTTTTGACTCAAAAGTTTAGCTGCACGCTTACTACGTGTGCCAGAGTGACAAATCAAGTAAATCGTACTACCTTTTTTACCCTCATAGGTATGAATTCTATCAAGCGGGAAAAGTCGTGCTCCCTTAATATGCCCCCCAGTGTATTCTTGAGCTGTTCGCACATCTAGTAAAACCGTAGACTTGTCCTGCATAACAGCTTCTAGTTCACTTGTCGTAATTGTTCTCACTGATTGAGAAAATAATTTTTTAAGAAAAATAAGCTTTTTTCTCCTCTCTAACGAATACCCCTATAGGTATACTAAGATAATATCACAGCCACTTTCAACCTGTCAACGAAAAGGTCTTCAGTTTGACAAATATACCTACCACCGGTATAATAAAATCAAAGGAGGCCTCATGAAAACAGATAAAAAAGATATTCTCAACCGTTTAAAACGTGCCGAAGGCCAACTTCGTGGCATTCAAAAAATGATTGACGAAGACCAAGAATGTATCGATATCGTGACACAGTTGACTGCTGTTCGCTCAAGTATTAATCGTACTATTGGTATTGTCATCGGCAATAAAATCAATCAAGTCATCGAAGAACCAGTAGCTGACCCTAAGCAGCAAGAAGAGAAACTTGCTAAAGCTATTGATTTGATTATTAAAAAGTAGAGATTGACCGAAAAAGCAATCTCTACTTTTTTAATTTTAACTTTCAAACTTCTTTTTCTTGATGCGAATTCCTTAAAAAGGTGATATACTAACATTTGAGAAAGCGATTTTAAAATTAGTAAGGAGTCCATATGACTAAGAAAGAAATGGTAAACTTCCTATTAGATTACCTTATTATGGAGAATCCGCAATTTAAAGCCATCGATGTTCCAGATGACTTACCTGGACAAGAAACTCTCTTGCGTGCTCTTCTTAATGTCAGACCGCCAATGGCTGTCTCAACGCGTTTTTTAATCATGCAAAATGATTACCTTCAATTAAAAAAAGCTGAACGAGTGGTCGTTTTTTTAAATCACTTACAACCACTTGCGACTGACGACCGCTTGTATGTCTGGAAGGGTGATATTTCACGACTTCAAGTTGATGCTATTGTCAATACAGCTAATCGCCAAATGCTTGGATGTTTCCAACCACTTCACGAATGTACTGACAATACTATTCATACTTATGCCGGCGTTCAACTACGTCTGGAATGCTATAATCTTATGAAAGACCAAGGGCACGATGAACCAGAAGGTAGTGCAAAAATCACCCCTGGTTACAACCTTCCAGCCAAATTCATCCTTCACACTGTTGGTCCTGCTATCAATGAGCACTTAACAGAGTCTGACGCTGATTTGCTTGCCCAAAGCTACCTTTCTTGCTTAACCCTAGCAGAAAAAAATCAACTGGAATCTGTTGCCCTATCATCCCTAGCAACTAATCACGACAAACACTTTATCAACGAAGATGGTGCTAGAATCGCTGTAAACACTGTTAAAGCATTTCTAGATCAAAGTCAGTATGTCAAAAAAATCATTTTCAATGTTGACCAAGACGACGAAGCAGCTATTTATCACGAATTGTTGCATTAAACAAACCAAAACCTTCCGCCAATTAGACGGAAGGTTTTTCTTAATAACAAAGGAAGTTAACTAAATATTGATATTATAGATTTGCTAAAATGAAGTTCTCAATATCGTCAAATGGAATGATATCTTTTTGGTCGTAAAGATCACAATGACTAGCACCTGCAACAGAAATCATTTTCTTATTGTTGCCAGTTAATTTTGCAAAAGCATCTTTTCCCATGTAATATGAGTGAGCTTTATCACCATGGACAATAAGTACGGCGTTTCGAATTTCATCAGTATAATGAAGGAAACGAGTATTCAAGAAGCTTGTATTAGCTTGAACAGCCCAGCCATTATTTGAATTAAGACTACGAGCATGGTAACCGCGTGGTTGTTTGTAATATGCATAATAATCTTTGACAAACTGCGGTGCATCGTCAGGAAGTGGATCCACTACTCCGCCAGCAAGCGCATAATCGCCATTTTGATAATCTTTTGTACGTTGGTTAGCAAGGGCTAAACGGGCTTGGTAACGAGCTTCTTCATTGTCTGCTTCATCAAAATATCCATTTCCAGAAATACGAGACATATCATACATTGTTGAAGCAACCGTTACTTTGATACGTGGATCAATCGCTGCTGCATTAAGTGCAATACCTCCCCAACCGCAGATACCGATAATACCGATTTTATCTGCGTCAACATTTTCAAGTGTTGACAGGTAATCAACAGCTGCTTGGAAATCTTCAGTATTAATGTCCGGTGATTGCATGTAACGTGGAGTGCCGCCTGATTCACCTGTGTATGATGGATCAAAAGCAATTGTCAAGAAGCCACGTTCTGCCATTTCTTGCGCGTATAGTCCTGAAGATTGTTCTTTTACAGCTCCAAAAGGTCCTGATACAGCAAGGGCTGGCAATTTGCCTGAGATATTTTTGGGAGTGTACATATCAGCAGCCAGAGTAATTCCAAAATGATTATGAAAAGTCACTTTCTTGTAGTCAACTTTGTCACTTTTTGGGAAGACTTTATCCCATTCTTGTACCAAATGTAATTGTTCAGTCATATTTTTTCTCCTTTTCTTTACGTACAAGATGTGCTAACTAAAGTGTAACACTATCCTAAAATAAATTAAAATAATTATCGGCTAAAGCTTACTAACTATTCTCTAATAGCTACTTTACACCTTTGAGTCGACTCAAAGTCAACTACTTTTTTAAAATTTTTTAATAACTCAAAAGGAACTGGATAATCCAGTTCCTTTTTTAGTTTTATCATACTAATTTGTAATTTTTCCAAGTGCCTTTGCGGTAGCGGATTTCATAAATGATACCTTTAACAATCCAATCTAAGAACATAGCTACCCAAGTTCCAAGCATTCCCATACCAAAATTGACCGATAAAAAGTAGGCGCATACCACGCGAACTAAAAGCATTGAGGCAATACCGATAACCATTGGGAAATTAGCATCTCCCGCACTACGAAAGACAACCGGTAAAACATAACCTGAATTCCAGAAAATACTTACCAAAATCCCATGAGCAAGCACAATAATCCAAACATAATGTGTCGCTTGATCTGACAAATCATAAATCATCATCAAAAAGGGCATTAAGGCAACAACAATAACTGAAAACAAAGCATTTGCAGCATGAATGATGCGGCTAACTTTTCGCTTGTAAAACTCAGCCTGCTCATAGTCGCCAGCACCAACACATTTTGAAATGATAACAGCTAAACCAAGGACAATTGAAATACCTGGCAAACCTTGAAACATGATGATGGTTCCACCAACTGAATTAGCCGCAATCGCTGCTGTCCCAAACAACGAAACAACAGATAAGACAATCAAGCGTCCAAGGAAAAACATGCCATTTTCAAAACCAAATGGTAGTCCAATACCAAGAACTTTTTTAATCATTTGCCAATCGACTTTTTCTTTCAAGAAGTTTCCTAAGGTCAAATCTGACTTAATATGATGGGCAAACCACAAAATTAAAAGCATGGCACCAACACGAGAAAATAGAATTGGAACAGCCACTCCTTCAACGCCCCAACCGCAACCATAAATCAAGCTGACGCCCATAACAATATTCAAACCATTCATCACCAGCATGATATTCATCGGCAAACGTGATTTATTTAAGGTTCTGAAAATCGCTGCGCCCGAATTGTAAAGAGCGATAAACGGTGTTGAGAGTGCAACGATATTAAAATAACGATTGGCTTGCGCGTGAACTTCAGGCGTGATTGAACCAAACAAGTGACTTAAAATAAAGGGTTTAATCGCAAAAATCAAAAGCGTAATCGCTAAACTAAAGTACAAAGTGAATTTCACCAGCTGATTAACTGCTTTATTGGCATTTTTGCTATCGCGATCACCGAGATATTGCCCAGCAACAATCCCACCACCAGTCGCAAAAGCCGCAAAAATACTGATAAAAAGTGCCATCAAGAATTCAACCAAAGATACACCTGACACCGCTGCTTCGCCAACCCTTGAAACCATGATAGAAGCAATTAATCCGACCAAAAATTCCAAACCCTGCTCGATAATTAATGGAATAAATAATTTAGCTAAATCACGATTACTGAAAAAGTAATCCTTTTTCATAGCCCTATCCGAAAAACTGTCCATTTCTTCCTCCTATGTGAATATCTACTACATAATATTACACCTTGGAGTCTACTCAAAGTCAAGAACTTTTTAATTTTTCTGGAATTTTAATGATAAAAGCAACCAAACTAAAGTGTTTAGTTGCTTTGTGTTATTTTTTAGGCATCATTTTCTTAGCTTTAGCTGAATAATCTGTTACCACGACTTTTATCACAGCTACTGGCTTGGTCATTTTCTCGGTGAATTCAAATCTTTTTCCAGTTTGATGTTGCATTAATTGATTTAAAGCGTGTGCTTTTTCATCATGTTTTTCTAAAAGTTCTGCTTTTCCGCGTCCAATATACGATGTAAAGAAAGCACCATACTTACATGGAATTTCATGATTGTAATCAGGTATCACTTCACCTTCGATTTGGATACAAACTTTTGGATTTTGAGCAATCAAATCAAGTTTATGTCCTTGCCTTGCTCCATGCATGTAAAAGATAAATTGATCCTTTTCTTCATCGTATTCATAGCCATAATGAAGAGGAACCACATAAGGAAATTCTTTATCAAAAAGTCCTAAATGTAAAATTATATTTTTCTCAACGATTGCCCGAATTTCTACTAAATCAGTCACTTGACGATCACGGCGTCTCATCTCTGACATAAATCTACCACCAATCCTTTTTTAAACATTATAACAAAAATGTAAGTTTTTTCTGTAGTTAAATGTAACTTTCATTATTTTTCCAATCTGTATTGCATAGCTATTTTCAATATGTTAAACTAATATCGTTTTGCTAACATTAAAATGTTTAGAATTTCACATATAGGAGTGTTTTTATGAAACAAGAAAGTTATTTTGATGGTGGCTTACTAAGCTACATTGGACACTGTATCATCGCTAGTCTGATTACTATTTGTACCCTAGGCATTTGTGCGCCTTGGGGGATTTGTATCATGATTAATTGGAAGGTCAAACACACTGTCATTGACGGTCATCGTTTGTACTTTGACGGCACAGCCACGCAACTCTTTGGAAACTGGATCAAGTGGCTACTTCTTACATTTATCACAATTGGTATCTACTCATTCTGGCTTAACATCAAGCTAGAACAATGGATTACCAAACACACACATCATTTAGATTAATAAAGAATACACGTGCAAAAACTGAACCACGTAAAAAGCTGAAAAAATGGAGAAACATATTAATGAAAAAGTATCTAAAATTACCACTATTTTGGTCTACAGTTGTTTTAGGAATTACAACTCTATTCTTTGCCTTTACTACTTTTTCACTAGCAGTGTATAATGATAGCACTTCTAGTGAAATTGTATCAGATCAAGCTACTACTAAGGATGCAACAAGTTCATCTGGAACTGTTGCAAAAGCACCCTCTCCCAAAATAGGAGAACCCTTTACTTTCACCGAAAAAGATAATTCACTAGATGAAGGATTAAAAATTACAGTCACAGAAGCAAAAATTGATACTTCTATTCAATTAAATAATGAATACTCATCAGAAGATTACACAGGATATACTCCAGTACTTGTAAAAGCAGTATTTGAAAATACTACAAATGACGTAATTGACATCACTTCTTTTGAAATTCTTGATGCCACAGGAGAAATGGGAAAATGGAATGCTTATGTAGAAGGCGTCTCATCAAATATGCCTGACGTTCTAACTGGCGGACAAAAGGTTAACCTAACCGAAGTATATGCAATTAAGAATCCTGGAGCTTTTGATTTAACATATGGTGGCATAACTTGGAAAGTTGATTAAAATATTTCCCACCTAAAAAGCTTACTCGTAAATTTTTAAAACTATCCAAAACCCCAGCTAGTATTTTTTCTAGCTGGGGTTATTTCTTTCCTCACTCCGCGATTGCTCCCGCAATTTCTTGTGGGGTGATGTTGGTGAAATATGGTGTGGTGTCGATTGTTTGGAGTTTGGCTAAAATATCTTGGTATTCGTAACGAAGGCCAATGAGTTCTTCTTCAATATCTGAAATGTCTTTGATGCCAAAAAAGTCACCGTAAATTTTAAGTCCTGTAATCATAGATTTTTCGACTTTCACATAACTTGTCAGCTTACCTGCTGGGTAACGAACTGAGCGTTTGATGGTGTAGTCTGGTGATTTGCCGTAAGTCCAGTCCCAAGTGCCAAATTGCTCATCAGCAAGTTTCTTAATCTCAGTTAATTCCTCATCAGAAAGGACGTACTCGGTCATATCTGGGTAAGATGCTTTCATTTTGTCTAATAATCTCTCTGAAAACTCTTGAACCGTAATTTTCTCTGGTAATTCATCCAAAATATTGGTCACACGCGCACGCACCGATTTAACACCTTTTGACTCGATTTTATCTTTTGAAACTTGCAGGGCATTACCAAGAACGGTCATATCCACGTCAAAAAGCAGACAACCATGGTGCATCATGCGTCCTTTGTAATAAGCTTGCGCATTCCCACAAAACTTTTTGCCATCGATTTCAAGGTCATTTCTTCCAGTGAAGGTCACTGTCACACCAAGATCAGCAAGGGTTTCAATGACAGGTTGTGAGAAGGTCTTAAAATCAAAGGCACCTTCTTGGGTTTTATTAGAAATAATGGTGTAATTCAGATTATTAAGGTCGTGATAAACAGCTCCGCCACCTGACAAACGGCGAACGACATGAATCCCGTGTTCATCAGTGTAAGCCTTGTTAATCTCTTCAATTGCATTCTGGTGTTTTCCAATCACAATGGTCGGCTCATTTATCCAGAGAATAAAAAGCTCATCTTCGTCTCGCAATTCACGAAAAGCGTAAGCTTCCAAGGCAATATTGTAAAAGGGATTGTGGGACTTGTTAACGATGTATTTCATCTGAAAGCTCCTTCATTTTTCATTAGGCTTAGTATATCAGAATCCAATCGCACCGTCTCTTAATTTGCTCATTAATTCTCCCAAGCTTTTCTAAGGCGTCTGACACAATCTGGGATGTCTTCCAAATCAATTTTACTAAATCCAAGAAAGAGGCTTTCCTGCGGACAAGCCGCTTTTTCTTGCCAAAATTGCATGGTATCGTAGACTCGAACACCTTCATTTTCTGCACGCTTGATAACATCACACTGGTTGATTTTATCCGGAAAAGTCACCAAAAAATACTGTCCACTGACGTTTGAAGAGAGTTTTATGGAAGCGTTAAACTGCTCAAACTCCTTTTTAAAGGCTTCATAGCGCTTTTTAAAAACATGATTCATCTTGCGAACCAAGCGGTCGTAATCACCACTCGATAGGATATTTGCTAGAGCAATCTGATTCAAGAGATTAACCGTGCTATTGTAGAGCTTGAATTTTTCTAAAAAGCTCTCAGTGAATTGTTCTGGCAAAACCATATAACCCATACGAAAAGACGGTGAAAGAATTTTTGAAAAAGTCCCCAGATAAATCACACGATCCAGATAATCAATTGATTTCAAGGCTGGAATGGGACGTTGGTAATAGCGGAGCTCGCTGTCATAGTCATCCTCAAGAATAAAAGAATTGTGCGCTTCAGCAAAACTCAAGAGTTCACGACGTCTAGAAATCGGCATAATCATGCCAAGCGGAAATTGGTGAGATGGTGTGGTGTAAATCATTTCAATCTCAGCACTTTCAGCCGCTTGCGTCAATTCTAAGCCCTTGTCATCAACGTCAGCAGTTATGATAGGATAGTGATTTTTCTTAAAGATTTCACGCGCCTTGGGATAGCTTGGATCTTCCATCAAGACACTTTTTTGCGTATTTCCTAGGAACGGGCAGATATAATCCAATGACTGCTGCAAACCACTGGTGATGATAATTTGATTAGGGTGGCATTTCACCCCGCGGATACGTTCCAAGTATCGGCTGATTTCCTTTCTCAGCTTATACTCTCCCTGAAATGGCTGCAAGGTCGACAATTGCTCTGCTTTATCTAGCTCATCAAGGGCATTTTGATAATGTTTTTTCCAAACTTTCTTGGGAAATAGATTACTCGTATGGCTGCTGTTGGTCAAATCGTAAACAATGTGGTCGTCATCAGACTTGGCTTCAGTTTTTAAAATGGGCTCGGTCAAAGTTCTTTCTGACTGAAAAGCCTTTGGCATTTTTAAAACGTAAAAGCCTGCATTTTGACGGCTCTCGATATACCCTTCTAGGGTCAGCTGCATGTAAGCTCGGTCAACCGTATTTCGACTGACGCTTAGCATTTTTGCTAGGGTTCGTGTTCCTAACAATTTCTCATCAGGCGCTAAATAGCCCTGCAAAATATCTGATTTTATCTGCTGGTAAATCTGCTGGTACAGGGGACTACTTCCTGCACTGCGATTAAGATGTATCATATTTCCTCCAAAGTGGCACCTAAAAATTTTTAAATACTGGTACTTTTTATTATACCACGTATCCTTTACAATTTAGACTGAGGTGAAAAAATGAAGCAAAATCGTACAAATGATAGCAAATATATTTTCTTAATTTTTCTAGCTATCTGTTTTTTAGCAACTGGTGGCATCTTTGTTAAACTCAGTCCCTTACCACCAATCAACACTGGATTTTACCGTGTTTTATTTTCCATCCCCATGCTGATGCCTTTTCTCAAGAAGTCTGAGTTACAGGCTTTAAACCGCAAACAAATCGCAACAATCGTTTTAGCGGGAGCATTTTTAGCAGGTGATTTAACTTTATGGAATAGCTCATTTTCGTATACTAGTGTGGCTAATGCCAATCTTTTGGTGAATCTTACCCCATTCACTGTTATTCCAGTCAGTTATTTCCTATTCAAAGAAAAAATGACACCTAAATTTTTGTTTGGCGGTCTCGTTACACTTATTGGTGTGCTGGTTCTCATGGCAAATAAAGTGAGTATGTCTCCAGACCGTCTGCTTGGAGATTCACTGAGTCTTGGCTCATCTGTCTTTTACGCCATGTTTATGATTACAGTTTACAAATTGCGCGATTCGGTAACATCAACCATCATTATGTTTATCAGTGCTTTTGGAACTCTACTGGTACTAGCTACTGTGATTTTCTTTACCGAAGGCTTTTATGTGCCACAGAATTTTGGTGAGCTTTGGCCACTTTTGGCACTAGCTCTCGTCTCTCAAATTTTAGGGCAAGGCTTATTAGCTTATTGTTTGGGAAAAGTAAATGCTTGCCTATCATCCTTAATTACCCTATCTCAGCCAGTCGTTGCCGCATTATACGCTTGGGTAATTTTCAACGAGAGCTTAAATCTCCAAACTGTCATCGCCATTTTAATTACATTGACAGGTGTTTACCTTGCTAAAACACAAACATCAACTAACATCGCACAAGAAAAAGCTTAGTCTTTTTAATTGTTACATTCAAAACAGAAACATCCTCAAAACTTAATTCACACTTCAATTTTCATGCTCAACTAAAAAGGATTGCAGTAAATCACTTAATTGTGACTGCAATCCTTTTTTTATTTGTGAAAAATTCACATATAAAGAGCATGAGAATACTATCTCATACTCCTTTTAATCTATACTAACTGGTAAGAACTTGTTGAATCATAGCACAAATAAATACCAAATTTATCAGTAAATAAACCTGAAGAAATCTAATTTCACCTGGGAAAAGTAACGGAAACTCTTGTGTATTTCCTTTTTTTCGATAATATTTTGAAAAAAAGATACTGATTTCACCAATTAACACAGAAATAATAAAGAATACATAAAGAAATATTCTATTGTCATAACCATCAGGTATACCATTATTGAAATGCACCACAATTATCTCAGGTGAGAATAAAAATAGAACCGTTGCAAAGACAAATACTAAAAAATAAAGCAACCTAACATATAAAGAAAATTTGTTCATGTTACACTTCCAATAAACTAGTTAATTTCATAATGTCTAATTTCTTAAAAAGTATACAACTTAAAAATAATTTTTCAAGTGTTAACATTCATAGCACATGTCAAACTATTTCTTCGGTGGGTTGTGAATGGCTTGTCCGATGGTGTCTAGAAAAGCTTCGTACATGTTTTCTGAGAAAGTCGGGTGCCCATGGATAGCTTGGGCCACGTCATCAACGGTCAATTCATTTTCCATGATGGTTGCTGCTTCGTTGATGAGCTCCGCGGCTGCTGGTCCAATGATATGAACCCCCAAGATTTCATGGTACTTGCTATCTGCAATGACTTTGACAAATCCTTGGGCTTCATTTGAAGCGATAGCACGTCCATTTCCTGAAAAACTTGATTTGCCAATCAAAATATCACCGTATTGCTTGCGCGCAGCTTCTTCGGTCAATCCGACCATGGCAACTTCTGGATGCGTATAAACTGCTGCGGGAGTGTACTTGAGTTTTGCTTTGCGATGATTACCAGAAAGAGCATTCTCAGCAGCCACTTCTCCCATGCGGTAAGCAGCGTGCGCCAGCATTTTCTGACCGTTGACATCGCCTGGGGCATAGATGCCTGGAATTGACGTTTCTTGATAATCGTTAACTTTGATACGATTGCCGTCCATCTCTAAGTCGAGATTTTCAAGGCCCTTCATCTGTGGCACGCGCCCGATAGATAGCAGAGCTTTATCAGCTTGGATAGTTTCACCATTTGATAATTTCAAGCTTAAGTGATTTGTCTCATCAATGATTTCGCTCACCCCGACATTTGTCTTAATGGTCATGCCTTTTTTCGTCAAGATGTTTTGCAATTCTTGTGAGATTTCTTTGTCCATTGCTGGAATAATGCGGTCAGCCATTTCGATAACAGTCACCTCAACGCCGTAAGATGCCCAGACCAAACCAAGCTCGATGCCAACAACGCCACCACCCATGACAACAAGAGATTTCGGCATCTCACGTAAATCAAGAATCTCATCAGATGTCAAAACACGTGGCGAATCAATGCCAGGAATATTGATACGTGACACTTTGGAACCTGTAGCAAGAATAATCTTGCGACCTTTGATGATTTCAGAACCGATATGGACTGTTTTATCAGGATTGACTTTGGCAAGTCCATTAAAAATGGTTACTTTATTAGCTTTTAGAAGTGAACGGACACCGCCTGTTAAGGTTTTTACAACCGTATTTTTAAAATCAACGGTCTTATCCATATCAATGCTGAAATCCGTTGAGGCAAGATTAATGCCTCGATTTGCAGCGATTTTAAGGCCGTCTAAAATTTCAGCATTCTTGAGATAAGTCTTGGTTGGGATGCAACCGACATTCAAGCAAGTGCCGCCAAATTCTGATTTTTCAACGATAGCAACCTTAGCCCCTAACTGTGCGCCACGAATGGCGGCATAATAACCCGCAGGTCCACCACCGACGACAATCAAATCATATTCATCTGCCGCTAAATCAGCTGCGCTAAAAACTCCGGCTTTAGCAGAAACAGTATTTGGCACTTCAAGACCTGCAGACTTAAGTTGACTAGCAGCTTCCTTGAGACTGACCTCTTCAGCAAGCTCTTCTCCTTCTGCTCCAATATAGCCAATCGCCTCAGTCACTGGCACCACATCACCAGCTGGGTGCACGATTTTCAAAAGTATACCAGAGTCGTCAGCTTCGATTTCCATATTTGTCTTGTCGGACATGATTTCAAGGAGAGTGTCGCCTTCCTTCACTATATCGCCTTCAGAGAATTTCCACTCGAGAATCTCACCTTCTTGCATGTCCACACCAAGCTTTGGCATGATAATTTCTACTGCCATAAATTTCCTTTCTTATCTTTTTAATCTCAAATCAGTAGTTCCAAAGGATTTTCCAGCAACGCTTTTAAATCCAACATAAATTTAGCGCCATTCATCCCGTCGACCAAACGGTGATCAATGGTCAAGCTAAGTCCCATAATTGGACGAATCACTACCTGTCCATCAACGGCAACCGGCGTGTCAACAGTCGCTGAAATTCCTAAAATAGCAGAGTTTGGCTGATTAATAATTGGGTTAAAGGACTTAACCCCAAACATCCCAAGATTTGTGATAGAGAAAGTTGACCCAGACATATTAGCTGCTTTTAATTTGCCAGCTTGCGCTTTTTGAATCACATCTTTTGAGGCAACCACAAAATCAGACAAGGTCATCTTATCAGCTCCATGAACAACTGGAACCACCAAACCATCTGGCAAGCCCACAGCAATACCCAGATTGACAAAATGATGCAGCTCAATAGCTTTCGCGTCATTAATCAAAGAGGCATTTAAATAACGATGCTCCTCTTTCATCAAGGTCTTCGTAACCGCAAGTCCAATCAAATCAGTTACAGTCACCTTGTAGCCCGTTTTTGCCATGATTGGCTCTATCAACTGCTTACGAAGCGCCAAAAGATTCGTCATATCTATGTCATAATCAAGCGTGAAAGTTGGAGCTGTAAAGTAAGACTTCGACATGCCTTTTGAAATCGCCTGACGCATGGCAGACATTTTAATCACTTCGATACCATCTGGCACACTGTGAACCTCCTCACTACTCTCATTCTTATCGGCACCTGCTTTAGCAAGGACATCATCTTTAGTAATCTTGCCACTAGCACCAGTTCCAGCGATACCAAAAAGCTCAAGGCCCATATCTGCCGCAATCTTACGAGCAAGCGGCGTCACGCGCACCTTAGCAAACTTCGCCACGTCATCTTTATGAATACGTCCATTTTCACCAGTCCCACTAACCTCATCAAGCGCAATTCCACGCTCTGCGGCTAGCTTTCTTGCTGCTGGTGTCGCACGAATCTTACCTTTTTGAAAAATAGCTGGCGCATCAGACGGTTGAGAGAAATCAGCTGATGCTTCCTGAACAGGCTCTAACTGTTCAGCCTGCCCTTCTCCCACCAAATCATCAACGTTTTCCCCTAATGCTCCGATATAGCCGATTACCTCAGTCACTGGCACCACGTCGCCAGCAGGATGCACGATTTTCAGCAGAACACCTGAGTTTTCAGCTTCGATTTCCATATTAGTTTTGTCGGACATGATTTCAAGGAGAATGTCACCTTCGTTCACAACATCACCTTCGGAAAATTTCCACTCAAGAATTTCTCCCTCTTGCATGTCAACGCCAAGTTTTGGCATAATAATCTCATTTGCCACAGAAAGCACCTCCTTTTAATTCGCGCGCCCGTTTCGAGTCATCTTATAAATAGCCGCTTTAATCTTTTCGACATCAGGTAGGATAGCTTGTTCCAAAACACTGGCATAAGGCACTGGTACATCTTCACTCGCCAAACGCACAATTGGATAATCAAGATAATCAAAAGCTTCGCTTTCTGTAACCTGAGCAGCTATTTCTCCAATAAACCCACCCGTTTTATAAGCGTCATTGACTAACATCAACTTGCCCGTTTTTTTAACCGAGTTGACAATCAAATCCTTATCAAGCGGAATGAGGGTGCGAGGGTCAACCACTTCAACACTAATGCCGTCAGCAGCAACTTCATCAGCAGCTTTAAGAACACGCTCCAACATGCGACCATAAGTCACAATCGTCAAATCAGTTCCTTCACGTTTAACGTCTCCCTTACCAAGAGGAATGTAAGCATCACTATCTAGAGAAACCTCTTCTTTCTTGCCATAAAGCGCCTTAGGCTCCATGAAAATGACAATATTGTTATCTCGAATGGCTGATTTTAAAAGACCTTTGGCGTCATTTGCAGTTCCAGGTGCCACCACTTTGATGCCTGGAATATGCGTCAACCAAGCCTCCAAAGATTGCGAGTGCTGAGCCGCTGAACCGATTCCTGAACCTGATGCTACCCGAAAAGTGACCGGCGTTTTCAACCCACCACCAAACATGTAATTGTTTTTAGCACCATTGTTGACAATGGCATCCATCATAATGGTGATAAAATCCATGAAAGTCACGTCAACAATCGGACGAAGACCTGTAATAGCAGCTCCAATTGCACTCCCAGCAATAGCCGCTTCTGAAATTGGAGTGTCTCTGACACGTTCTGGACCAAATTCTTCAAACATTCCTACAGACGTGCCAAAATCTCCGCCATAAATTCCGACATCTTCTCCCATGAGAAAAATGGACTCATCTTTTCGCATTTCTTCTGTCATGGCAAGATTGATTGCCTCGCGCAAGGCCATTTGTTTTGTTTCAGTCATTATTTTTCTCCTCTATTAATGAAAGGCTGCTTAGTCTACCCAGACATCTTCAAAAGCGACTGACAAATCTGGTGCAGGACTATTTTTAGCAAATTCATAAGCCTCATCGACTTCTTTCACCACTTGAGCATCAATAGCATCAAGTTCGGCAGTACTTGCTAGCTCATGTTCCGTCAAATAAGTACGGAATTTGACAAGCGGATCTTTTTTCTTCCACTCATCCACCTCTTCTTTGCTGCGATATTTTCCAGCATCAGCTGTTGAATGCCCGAACCAACGGTAAGATTCTACCTCAACAATCGCAGGGCCATTACCAGAACGCACATGTTCCACTGCCTTGCCCATTGTCTCGTAAACTGCTAAAACATCATTGCCATCCTCACAATAAAATCCTGGAATACCATAAGCTTCTGCGCGTGTATAAAGGTGAGGTGTATTTGTCGCACGCTTGATATTCATCGAAATTCCATATCGATTATTGATGATATAAAAAATCGCTGGGAGTTTCCAAGTAGCTGCTAAGTTGACCGATTCATGAAAAGAGCCTTCGTTGGTTGCCCCGTCGCCAGAAAAAGCCACAACTATATTGCCAGTTTTTTGATAATCTTGGGTAATCGCTGCGCCAACAGCAAGGGCATATCCACCACCAACAATCCCATTCGTGCCGTAATTGCCTTTTTCAAAATCAGCCAAGTGCATAGAACCACCGCGACCTTTTGACACACCCGTTGCTTTTCCAGCAAGCTCGGCCATCATTTTATTCAAATCCATATCTTTGGCAATGCTTTGTCCATGACCACGGTGGTTTGAAAAGATAATGTCATCATAAGTCAAATGAGCCATCGCCCCGACACTTGCCGCTTCTTCCCCAACAGAAAAGTGTGTCATTCCTTGGACAAAGCCACGACGGACTAGCTTATTAATTCGCATATCAAATTCACGAATACGCTGCATCTTCAGATACATTTCCATATATAGTTCTCGAGACAAATTCATGCCATTGTCCTCCAAATATCTTTCTTAGTTAGTCCATTAATCATAAGCTATTATGTCTCAAATCACAAATAATTTAACCGCTTTTTTGGAAGCGTTTAAAGAAAAATAAAAAAGACGCTTGCGGGGACAGGGATTTAATCATTTTTTAGACAAATAATAACTTTTTAAACCAACTAGAAAAAGCAAGCGGCCGGGAAAACCACTTGCTTCGGAGTTATATGAAAAGTTTTTAGGATGATTATATTATATGATTTTCTTTATTAAGCTGCATCCGTCTTAAGACCTATTTTCATTTTTTAGGCATTTCTTTAAACGTATTGACTTATCTCTAAAAAGTTTTACAATGATAGCAGCAAAGAAAGAATCAGATGGGAGATTAGTTTTTGTTTCAGCACTATAAAATTATTCAACGCTTAATTCATATCTTGTCAGCTCTTGTCTTTATCGTTTCGTGTGCCTGTATTTTCTGGTTATATCAGCATGGTTATCTGACCAATCAGGAAAAAATTCAAGCCCTTATTGGTCAAGATAAAGTCTGGGGAGCAATCTTGTTCACCATCTTCCAGATGATGCAAGTTGTCGTGCCGATTGTGCCAGCAAGTCTGACCATGATGCTTGCTGTTATGACTTTTCATCCTCTTGTTGGTGTTTTGACAAGTTGTATTGGCATCATTATTGGAACAATGATTTTGTTTTTACTGACACGTTGGTATGGAAAGCGTTTCTGCCTTCTCTTTATCAAAGAAAGTACACTGAAAAAATACGAAGATTTGATTGAAGGTCACAAATCTTTTACCGTGATGTTCATCATCTGCATGCTTCTACCTTTTGCTCCTGCAGACTTATTGGTTATGCTAGCTGCTCTTAGTAACATGCCGTTTAAAACCTTTGCTAGAATCATCGTCTGCTGCAAACCCATCTCAATTATCGGTCACATTTTACTGCTTTTTTATGGTGGTGAATGGGTCATTCATATCATCTAAGTTCTGGGAATTTTTCTTGGAACTTTTTGTTATTTTTATAGCGCAAACGTTTGCATTATTTAAACTTTCTGCTAAAATAAAAGAAAAAGTCTTTCTCTTTGAGGTACTCGATCATGACAAATGAAACTTTGATGCAATACTTTGAATGGTATTTACCAAATGACGGCAAGCACTGGAAACGTTTGGCAGCTGATGCTTCTCATCTTGCCCAAAAAGGTATCACCAAAATTTGGATGCCCCCTGCTTTTAAAGCGACGCATGATGGTGATGTGGGCTATGGCGTCTATGACCTTTTTGACCTAGGTGAATTTAACCAAAAAGGAACCGTTCGAACAAAATACGGAACAAAAGCTGACTACCTTGAAGCTATTTCAGCTCTTAAAAGTAATGGTATTGAGCCATTGGCTGATGTTATTTTAAATCACAAGGCTGCAGCTGACCACACTGAAACTTTTAAGGTTGTCGAGGTTGCTCCTGAAGATCGGACAAAAGTCCTCAGTCAGACTTTTGAAATTGAAGGGTGGACAAATTTTACCTTTGATGGTCGCCACCATGCCTACAACGATTTTGAATGGCATTGGTATCACTTTACTGGCACAGACTATGATGTCAAAACTGGCAAAACGGGCATTTTCCAAATTCAAGGAGACAATAAAGGCTGGGCAAACCAAGATTTAGTTGACGGTGAAAATGGGAATTACGACTACCTTATGTATGCCGACCTAGATTTCAAACATCCAGAAGTCATTAAAAATATCTACGATTGGGCTGATTGGTTTGTTGAAACAACTGGTGTTAAGGGATTTCGTTTAGACGCCATTAAGCACATCGATTCTTTCTTCATGGGAAACTTTATCCGTGATATGAAAGCCAAGTACGGCAATGATTTTTACGTTTTTGGTGAATTTTGGAACGGTGATGAAAAGTCAAATAATGATTACCTAGCAAGTACTGATTATCGATTTGATTTGGTCGATGTTCGTCTACACCAAAATCTCTTTGAAGCAAGTAAAGCCAAAGAAACTTATGATTTACGTCAGATTTTTAAGCAAACCTTGGTGAAAAATCATCCAGATTCTGCTGTTACTTTTGTTGATAATCATGATACCCAACGTGGTCAAGCACTGGAATCAACTATTGAAGAATGGTTTAAACCAGCAGCTTACGCCCTCATTTTGCTTCGTCAAACCGGGCTTCCTTGTATTTTCTACGGAGATTATTACGGCATTTCGGGACAATTTGCTCAGGAAAGCTTCCAAACTGTCATTGATAAATTGCTTGAACTTAGAAAAAACGCCGTTTATGGTCAAGAACTAGATTACTTTGACCAAGCTAACTGTATCGGATGGACTTGCCTTGGTGATGACGAACACCCAACTGCTCTTGCTGTTCTCATCAACAATAGCAAAGCCACATCAAAGCGCATGTTTGTTGGAGAAAAATGGGCTGGTAAATTGTTTACTGATGCTCTTGGTAACCAAGCTGCGCATGTCCAAATCGATGAGCAAGGCTATGGCGATTTCCTAGTTGGTGAAAAATCAATCAGCACTTGGATACCACTAGCAAAATAATGATCTAAAAAAAGCAATTAGAAAGTGTCTCTAATTGCTTTTTACGTATTTATATTTATGTAACAAAACAAATATTCTATCCAGCTTGTGCTGTTTGCATTTGGTAATAAACGCCTTGTTTTGTCATTAGCTCGTCATGTGTACCGTATTCTACAATATCACCATCAACCATTACTAAGATACAGTCGGCTGATTGAATCGTTGACAAACGGTGAGCGATGATAAAGCTTGTACGACCCTTCATCAATTTTTCAAAAGCTTCTTGAACAAGGATTTCTGTGCGAGTATCGATAGATGATGTCGCTTCGTCCAAAATCAAGATTTTTGGTAATTTCACAAAAATACGAGCGATGGTCAAAAGCTGACGTTGACCTTGTGACAATGACGCTCCCGCATCAGACAAGTAAGTGTCATAACCATTTGGCAATTGACGAATGAAGAAATCTGCGTTGGCTGCTTTTGCTGCTGCAATCACTTCTTCACGAGTAGCCTCTGGATTACCATAAGCGATGTTATCATGAATTGTTCCGACTTTTAACCAAGTCTCTTGCAGAACCATACCGATTTGTTGGCGGAGCTCTTCAACTGAGTAATCAGCCATTGACACGCCATCAAGGTAAATTGCACCCTTATCAACTTCGTAGAAACGCATCAAAAGATTAATCAAAGTTGATTTACCAGCACCAGTCGGCCCAACGATAGCAACTTTTGAAGCGGCAGGGATTGAGAGATTCAAATGATTAATTAAAGTTTTCTGTGGTGTGTAACCAAATGACACATCTTTAAATTCAATTTGTCCTTGAATCTTATCAGCATCAAGCTGTGCTTTTACTGGAAGTGGCTCATATTCTTCATCTAAAATATCGTAAAGTCGTTCCGCACAGGCAATGGCACCTTGCAATTCAGACAAGACTGATGAAATATCATTAAATGGTTTGGTATATTGAGTGACGTAATTCAAGAAAGTTGTCAATTGACCAACGGTAAAGGCACCTGACATGATACGGAGAGCCCCGACACCTGCAAGCAAAGCGTAAATCAAACTATTGATAAAGCGTGTTGATGGGTTAACCGTTGATGAATAGAAAATGGCACCTTGTGAATAGTCCGCATAAGTATCATTGATTTCTGTGAAAGTATCAATCGCTACTTCTTGCGCATTAAAGACATGCAAAAGACTTTCTTGACGAATCATCTCTTCAATGTACTGTGTTTGGCGACCACGAGATTTAGTTTGTTTTTGATACAAATGATAGCTCTTATTAGCAATAAAGCGTGCTAAGAAAAGAGATAAAGGTGTCAAAATAAGCACCAAACCAAGCATCAATAAATCAATGTCAGCCATTGTCACGATAGTAATGATAATTGTCAAAACCCCAATGAAAAATTGGTTGAAGACCATCAAGAGACCATTACTTAATTGCTCAGCGTCAGTTGTGACACGACTGACCAAATCACCAGAGCTTTTCTTATCCAAATAAGAAATCGGCATTTGGTTCAATTTTGCCATAACTCTTTGACGAAGATCATAGATATAACCAAAGGTCAAACGATTGTAAATCAATGGATTCAACCACTGAACCAAAGTATTTAGACCAATGACAATTGCCATTTTCGTGATAATCGGGATAATCAAGGTCAATGATTTTGGTGATAACACCACGTCAACTGCATTACCAATTAGGACAGGAAGGTAAACCGTTAGAGCAACTTGGGCAATTGTTCCAAGAGTCGCTTCAATCACAAGTCCCTTTTGAGAAAGAAGTTTTTTAAACAAACGACGACTTGTATCAGATTGTTTTCTTGCTTTCATCTTCTAGTCCTCCTTTCCTTTTTGGTGTTGTGAGTAATGGATGTCTCGGTAAAGCTCATTAGTTGCAAGCAATTCATCGTGACTAGCAAATCCTAGTTGATGTCCCTTATCCAAAAGCAAAATCTTATCAGCAGCCTTCAAACTATTAGTACGTTGTGAAATCAAAATCAAAGTTGTATCACTCAATTGCTCATGAATAGCAGTCAATAATTTTGATTCTGTCAAGTAATCAAGGGCTGATGTAGAATCATCCAAAATAAGAAGCGGAGCTTTTTGAACAATAGCACGCGCAATCGTCAAACGTTGACGTTGTCCTCCAGAGAAATTACGGCCAAAGGCTTCAACTGTCGCATCTAACTGTCCTTCTTTTTCAGAAACAAAATCACTCGCTTGTGCAATATCCAAAGCTTTCCAAAGCGTCTCATCGCTCACATCACCCTTCATTCCTAGAGTTAAGTTAGAACGAATCGTACCTTGGAAAAGCTCGGCTTTTTGCGGCACCACATTGACCCATGAGCGCCACTCACCTAAGGTTTTAGGCGATTTTTGATTTTGGAAAATAGCTAAGCGACCTTCCTGAGGTGTGTAGAGATGTGTAAGGAGTTCAACTAAGGTTGATTTCCCTGAACCAGTTCCCCCAATAACTCCTAAAAAGTCACCTGGATTTAGTTGAAAATCAATGTGTGATAGTGATGGTTCTGCTGCTGTTGGATAAGTGAAGCTCATATCACTCACGCTAACCGCAAAATCAGATGTCATTTCTTCAAGCTCAGTCGACAGGTCTTCAGACTCTTTTTCAAAAACTTCTGTGATACGTTTAGCACTGATAAATGATTGGTTAAGAGAGGTTACAAGCATTGTCATCTTAAGCAATTCAGTCAAAATTTGCAAAAGGTAGTTAACCAAGGCAATCAACATCCCTTGAGAAAGAAGACCTTTACCGATTTGGATATTTCCTTGCCAAATGACAAGAATCAAAGTGCTGTTTACCACAAGGTAAGTCAGTGGGGTTACCAAACTTGATAAGCGCCCCGCTTTTAATTGCAAGTCAGTGTAGTTTTGGTTAGCAGCCGCAAATTCTCTTTCTTCTTTGTCCACTTGACCAAAAGCTCGAATAACACGAACCCCTTCCAACTGCTGACGTGTCATGTTAACAATCTTATCTGTTGCACGACGAATACTAGCATAAATTGGATTCAAAAGATGTGACATAGTAAAGACAATCACAAATAAAATGGCAACCATGACCAAAAAGTCGATAGTCATCTTAGGGCTGATATTAAAAGCCATGATGATGGCACCAAAGACAATAATCGGTGCGCGTAAGAAAAGACGCAAGAATTGGTTAATTCCTGTTTGGATTTGGTAAGTATCGCTGGTTAAGCGTGTTACCAAACTTGAAGTTGTCAGTTTATCACGGTCTTCCTTACTCAAGCCCATGATTTTTTTAAACAAATCCTTGGTCAACTGACGCGTATAGCCAACTGCGGCTTTTGAAGAAAAGTATTGTGCGGTAATCGCCACAATAACACCGACAACAGCGAATAAGAACAAAAGTCCAATCATCAAAACAAGATTCATCTTGTTATTGCTTGGAATAATCGTATCAACGATTCGCGCAATGATAATAGGAACTAATAATTCAAAAGATGCTTCAAACAATTTGAAAAGGGGACCTAAGATAGTCTCTTTAAGGTACCCTTTGAAATAACGACTTAAATATTTCATATTTCTCTTTTTTAATAGAGATATTAAACTCTAAACCTTACTATTTTAAAATAAGCTCATCAATTCAATCAAATACAAATTAAAATGAACTTCACGCGAGTAGTAAATATTACCACCATTTCGATATAGCTGTCCACCTGAAATCAAAGCCAGAGGATGATAGTAAAAATAAGATTCACCAGTTGTGTTACCAAGACTTGGAGCAACTACATCGCGTGAATAAGTTTTAGCTAAAGTAATTGTATTTTTACTACCGTGCCTTGCAACATAATCAATATAAGATGTTCCAAAGTTATAAGCTTGAACAGCTGTCCAAACATCTACTCCTGCCTCATGGGCTAAAGAAAGATTTTCTGAAAGGACTGTGACCCCTTGGCGAATACTCGTTTTACTATCAGTGATGGAATTAGCAACGCCGTCTGAACTTTCGCTAGATTGCATAACGTCGCCATCATTTCCCTTTGTTTCTGTGTAAATCATTGCCAAGACCAACTCAACGTTGGCTGTGGTGTCATTATCGTCTAAAATCTCTTTGACCATGCTTTTATACTGCAACACATTATGAACATTTTCATGAGTGACATAAGCTTGGTAGCCACAGAAAATGACAAATGCCAGTACAATCAGGCGTTTTAAGAACTTAAACATTATTTATTTTGAATATCCTCTATATTTTTAATCAAGATGGAATAGGTTCCATTTGGATTTTGAATAAATTCAACCGACTCAGCGTCTTCATAAACATTATTAGGAACAATCAATTGAATACCATTTGACAGTGATAATTTTTGATTCTCTAATTTTTTCGTTTGACGCGAGTGGTCAATATCTGAGACCTGAATTGGCTCTGGAATGCTCTCTTTCAACTCATCAACAAAGGTTAAACGAGCTGTTAAATTATTATCAAAGAGTTGATCTGCCAGTTTTTCAGGTGATAATTCTTGCTCTTCTTCCAAGTTTTTGTGAATGGCTGCTTTCATTTTTGATTGGAAAGCAAAATCATCTTGTTGGAAGTTTTCAGCAATTTTTTGGGCTGCTTGTTCCACCATTTTAATCGATTTTTTGACCGACTGTTCAGGCTGAACTTGCAAGAGATTCTCTGAGAAATAGTTGGCAAAGCTACCATTGTGCTTAATGCGTTTTTCAATCAAATAATAATGATGGTTAACACGATTAATCACCAAGGCTTCATCTGGTGTTTGAGCCGCAGATGGGTAATTATTTTGTGTGATTTTAATCGGACTTTCACTGTCACTTGAGATATGCGTGAAATTTTCTCTTAACGCCACACGAAGGAAAGCAAAATGCTCAACACCGTCTTTATCAAATTGGATGAAAACCAAATCATTTGTCTTTTGATTATCAGAAATGACAAACTCTTCTTTCCAAAGCTGAGCGATTTTAACGGATGATTCCATCAAATCATCACTCAAATAACTAAGAAAGACATTGTCTTCTGAGAACGTTCCACGTTTGGCTTCATCTGAGAAAACTTTGCTTAATTTTTTACGAAAATACTCATCAATACGCGGCGTAATCGTCAATAACTGATCTGACAAAATCAATTCCGTATCATTTGGCGTAAATTGATGAATAACAATGCGTTTAATATACAAATCAATCATGGTTAAGTCTGTCTGAACACTTAAAAGTGTTCAGCTGTTCGTTAATAAAGTGGGAAAGCATCTGTCAATGCTTTAACCTCACGACGAACCTCCTCTAAAATAGTTTCGTTTTGATAGTTTTCAAGAGCTTTTACAATCAATTCAGCAATGGCACGTGATTCTTTTTCGCCCATTCCACGGCTGGTAATAGCAGGTGAGCCAATACGGATACCAGATGTCTTAAATGGTGACAAGGTTTCAAATGGAATTGAATTTTTGTTGAGCGTAATGTTAACAGACTCAAGAATATTTTGTGCCAATTTTCCATTTTCAACCACTTTAGTCACGTCAACCAAAAAGACGTGGTTATCTGTACCGCCTGAAATGACACGGAAATCAGAGTGTTGATTAAAGACATCAGCCATAGCAGCTGCATTTTTAATCACCTGTTCACCGTATTCTTTGAAAGCTGGATCCAGCGCTTCTTTTAGAGCGACAGCTTTTCCAGCAATCACATGCATCAAAGGGCCACCTTGAAGTCCTGGAAAGACTGCAGAATTAATCTTCTTAGCGATAGCTTCATCATTAGTCAAAATGAGTCCGCCACGAGGGCCACGAAGGGTTTTGTGGGTAGTTGTCGTTGTCACATGAGCATATGGGACTGGACTTGGGTGATGACCAGATGCCACAAGACCAGCAATGTGGGCCATATCAACCATTAGATAAGCACCAACGCTGTCTGCAATCTCGCGGAATCTCGGAAAATCAATAATACGTGAATAAGCTGACGCCCCAGCAACGATTAATTTAGGTTTGACTTCTTTAGCCAAATCTGCCAATTTATCATAATCGATACGTTCTGTGACAGGGTCAACTGAATAAGAGATAAAATGATATGTTTTTCCTGAAAAGCTGACTGATGCACCGTGAGTCAAGTGACCTCCCGCAGCCAAATCCATTCCTAAGACAGTATCCCCAGGTTGGATTAAAGCCATGTATGCTGCGGCATTAGCTTGACTTCCTGAATGCGGTTGAACATTGGCAAACTTAGCCCCAAACAATTCTTTAGCACGTTCGATAGCCAAATTTTCAACCACGTCCACACAATCAGTACCGCCATAATAACGTTTGCCAGGATAACCTTCGGCATATTTATTTGTCAGTACTGTTCCTTGAGCTGCCATAACAGCTTTAGAAACCACATTTTCAGAGGCAATGAGTTCAATGTTATTTTGTTGACGAACTTCTTCCGCATGGATAGCTTGCCAAAGTTCGGTGTCAAATGCTTCGTAGTTTTCCTTGTCAAAAATCATATCCTTATCTCCTTTTGATAAGATCAAGTCACAATCTTCTCTCGATTGTAAAAGCCGAAACAGTATCAATAAATTCCAAATCTAATCTTTTGCAAACGTCAACTCAGGGACACGCGCCAACAAATCTTCTTTTGTAATAGCTCCCTGACGTAAAATACGTGCAAAATCACCAGACAAATCCAAAATTGTCGAGTCAACACCAGTGATGGCAGCATCGTCAGCAAGCCCTTCAACTGAGTTGCCAAACTGCTTCTGAATTTGTACAAAAACTTTGCCACTTTCTTGACCAGAAATATTGGCTGACGGTCCAATGAGAGGACCGGTCTCTTTAATAAGTGCCAAAGTCTGCGGGTGTTTTGGAATTCTAAAACCAATTGTTGATAAGCCAGAATTGATCCAAGCTGGCACACGGTCATTTGCCTGTAAAATAATGGTTAACGGTCCAGGTAAAAAAGCGTCATAGAGTTTTTTTAGATAAGTTGGCTGATTTTTTGAAAAAGCTAAAATCGTCTCGTAATCTGCCACATTAAGATTCATGGCTTTGTCTTTAGGACGACGTTTTAAGTGATACACATGTTCAACTGCTTCTTCATTCATGGCTTGTGCAAAAAGCCCATAGACGGTTTCTGTCGGCAAAATCACCGCACCACCCGTTTGAAGTATTTCTTCCAAATTAGCCATTATCCATCACGACCATTCTATCTTTACCAAATATGTCTTCTAAGACACGGACACGTTTTTGTGGGAAATGTTTGCTAAGCAAAGCACGCAAACCATCTCCTTGCTTGTAGCCAATTTCAAAATAAAGTTTACCATTTTCTGATAAATGCTCACCAGCACCTTCGATAATTTGACGGTAAATAGCAAAACCATCCTCGTCCGCAAAAAGCGCCAAGTGAGGTTCAGAAGCAAGAACATTCACCCCAACTTCATCCTTATCATCATAAGCAATATAAGGTGGGTTTGAAATAATCACATCAAAAGTCTCTGTAATCTGGCTAAAAACATCTGATGCCACAAAATCAAGCGACACTTGATTGAGCTTACTGTTTTCTTCTGCCAATTGCAGAGCAGCTTGCGAGATATCTGAGGCTGTAACTTGCCAGTCAGGTCGCGCAGACTTAAGTGAAATGGCAATAGCTCCGCTGCCCGTTCCAATATCTAAAACACGTAAATCTGCTTTGCTATTTTCCTTTAAAACCAAATCAACCAATTCTTCCGTTTCAGGTCTCGGAATCAAGACACGCTCATCAACCGCAAGCTCCAAATCACGAAAATAAGCTTTTCCAGTGATGTACTGCGGTGAGCGATGATCTTCTAGC
>FZPS01000198.1_pt7 | contig 33156 bp, 33 predicted proteins | sample 1817821 | NCBI WGS metagenome assembly FZPS01 (sample SAMEA104158645, study PRJEB21678) | metagenome | place: Germany | collected 2015-04-21
CACCGTTGGAGCTCTTCCAGGAGGAACTATCGAAGCTGGACGCAACTGTGAAATGCTTTATAGAACGGGTTTCTGGCTAGCCGTTGCATTTGCTATTGCACTTTAGAATATTTTTTTCCTATTCTTGTTCCCGCTTCTCCAGATAACGCTCCAGCTTACGTTTTACACGCTGCAGGGCATTGTCAATCGACTTTACATGGCGGGACAGATCATCAGCTATTTCCTGATAGCTTTTACCCTCAAGATAAAACATGAGTACTTTCCATTCTAAATCACTGAGAAACTCACTCATTTTGGTTTCTATATCATTGAATTCCTCTTTACTAATTACCAGTTCTTCCGGATCAGTAACTTTGGAACCTGAAATAATATCTAAAAGAGTGCGATCTGACTCCTCATCATAGATCGGCCGATTTAATGACACATATGAATTTAGGGGAATATGTTTTTGCCGGGTTGCTGTTTTAATCGCAGTAATAATCTGGCGGGTAATGCACAGCTCGGCAAAGGCTCGAAATGAGGCTAATTTATCCGGCCGAAAATCTCGAATTGCTTTATAAAGCCCGATCATTCCTTCTTGAATTATATCTTCTCGGTCTGCCCCGATTAGAAAATAGGAACGAGCTTTAGCCCTGACAAAATTCCGATACTTATTAATCAAAAATTCTAGCGCAACGTCATTGCTGTTACGGGCATATTCGACGATCTCTTCGTCATCCATGGCTTCATAATCTAGAATATAATCCTTCTGTGCGTTCGCACCCAACTACATCGCCTCCATCTGGATTGTAATCGTCCAGAGGGTTCCAAGCTAGCGAAATGCCCGAAAGCCCCACTGTTACGCCACTTAACGACTTGTCCACTACCAAACCCATTATACACTATTGGTTTCAGGGCGTCAAGCAATTGAGTCCGGCTTTTGGCAGGCATTATCTACTGCTGATGCTTCTGCCGAGCGACTTCATACATCAGGATGCCCCCGGCCACAGCCGCATTCAGAGAATCGATCGCTCCATATATAGGAATGCGGACCAAAAGATCGCAGCGCTCCTTAACCAGCCGGGGCAGTCCCCTACCTTCATTGCCGACAACCAGGGCAATCGGCATATTCAGATCCTGCTGGTAACACACTTCTCCGTCCATATCTGCTCCAACAATCCAGCAACCTGCGTCCTGCAGCTCCTTTAGGGCTGCGGCAATATTAGTAACTCTGGCAATCGGCATATGGGAAACCGCGCCGGCTGATGCCTTGACAACCGTCGCAGTTACCGCAGCGGCTCTCCGCTTAGGAATAATCACGCCGCTCACACCGCAAACCTCAGCACTGCGGATTAAAGACCCAAGATTATGGGGATCTTCAATTCCGGCTAATACCAAGTAAAACTTCGGCTTGTCCAAGGCCAGCAGATCAGTGAGCTCCAAATATTGAATCGGTGCTGTCATGGCAATCACTCCTTGGTGATTACCAGTTGGACTGACTGCATCCAAATAATCGCGCTGTACTGTCTTGACAGGAACATTATTGGCTTTAGCCAGGGCTAAAATCTTTTTCATCGATCCATGTCTGCTGCCTTGAGCCACATAAATCTGATTAATCGCCTGTCCGGACTGGAATAACTCTAGTACCGGGTGGCGGCCTGCAACTATACTGCTGTAGTCATGCTTGTCCATGGCAGTCTCCTCTTATTCTATCGGTTCGATTAATGCTAAGAGCTCTTTTAATCTTTGATTCTGTCCTGATAAATACAAATATCCCAGCAGCGCTTCAAAACCGGTACTGCGGCGGTATTCAACTGGATCAGCATGCCTGGGTACATTCCCCTTGGCATTGCGTCCCCGCCGCATAATCCGGTCCTCAGCTTCTGTGAGATGCGGCTGTAAAATCGCTAAGAATTCGGACTGACTGGCAGCCTTCACGTACCGAACAGCATGTTCATGCAGTTGATGCATAGTCTGAATCTGCGAAATCAAACGCAGCCGCACATACAGTTCAAAAACAGCGTCGCCGATGTATGCCAGCACCAAAGGCGGAAGCGATTCTGGTTCGAATTCCTGATCCTGCAGGTCAATTATCTTATTCATGATCTGATTTTCCACCTCGGGCCGTTTGGAGTATCTTCAATAACTATATTTAATTTGGCTAATTCATCCCGAATATAATCAGCAAGTTGATACTGCTTTTGACTGCGCAGCTCTGTCCTCAGTTCCAGCAGCAGCTCCATTAAGGGCTGGGTCAGTCCAGAAATCTGAACCTCATCCGGTCTGATAATCCCTAAAATATCACCAGCCAGCTTGGAAAACAGCTGATACGCCTCATGAAGAACATAGTTAGCTTCCAGGCTGTTATTGCCTTTGGCAATATAGCTGTTTACCTGATGGAGCAGCTCAAACAACACTCCAATCGCCATAGCGGTGTTGAAGTCATCATTCATCGCTTCAATAAATTTAGCCTCGGCGGTGCGAACCGCATCCAGCAGCACCGCTTCATCACCGGAAAGCTCCCCGATTTCACCTTGAGGCTCATCAATCAGCTTTGCTAAGCCATTTACGCAGTCATTAAACCGCTGCCAGCCCCGCCCCACCTCTTCTAGTTTTTGATCATGGTACTCCAGTTCAGAGCGGTAGTGGCTGGAGAGTATATAGAAGCGGATCAGTTCTTTAGGATACTTAGCTGCCACATCCTTAACAGTAATAAAGTTGCCTTGAGATTTGGACATCTTTTCATGTTTCAGATTGAGCATCCCGTTGTGAAGCCAGTATTTTGCTAACGGTCTGCCGGTAGCTGCTTCAGATTGGGCAATTTCATTTTCATGATGGGGAAAGATCAAATCGCAGCCGCCGCCGTGAAATTCAAATTCAGGTCCGAGATATTTGTTGGACATGGCTGAGCATTCAATGTGCCAGCCGGGCCGACCTCTGCCCCAAGGGCTATCCCAAGCTGGTTCATCAGGTTTTGCTTTCTTCCACAGGGCAAAGTCCATGGGATGTTTCTTATCAGGATCCACTTCAAATCTGGTTCCCGCCTGAAGCTGGTCAAGTTTTTGATTTGAAAGCTTGCCGTATTCAGGAAAGCTGGTTACATCATAAAAGACATTGCCGCTGACAGCGTATGCATGGCCCCGCTCAACTAAAGTCTCGATCATGGCAATAATTTCTGGAATATGTTCGCTCACTTTAGGATAGATATCTGCCCGTTCTACTCCTAAAGCATCCATACTCTCAAGATAGTCTTGGGCATAATGGGCTGCCAATTCTAAAGCATCAATACCTGTTTCTTGAGAGCGGTTGATAATTTTATCATCAATATCGGTAAAGTTCTGCACATGATAGGTTTGATAACCCCGATAGCGCAGATACTTCTTAATCACATCCCAAACCACACTGGGCCGAGCATGACCCAGGTGAGTATCGCTGTAAGGAGTAACACCGCAGACGTAGATACCAATCCGCTCACCATCACTCTTAAGCTCTTCTTTCTGCCGCGTTAAAGTGTTATAAACTCTGATAGCCATTGATTCACCTTCTTTTACAAAGCATTTAGTTTTTGGTTATCGATCTGCTCCTGCAAATGATCAATCTTGTTTTCTAACTCCTGAATTCGTTCCACTAATTTTGCCACCTGCTGTGCACATGGATCAGGTACATCAGCATGGTCTAATTTATTAACCCGCTTGCCGTTAAGGACAACAACCTTGGCCGGTACCCCCACCACGGTAGAGTTCGGCGGCACACTTTTCAGCACAACTGCGCCCGCTCCGACTCTGGCATTTGCTCCAACTGTGAAAGAGCCCAATACCATTGCACCGCACGCGATTACCGCTCCCTCTTCAATGGTAGGATGGCGTTTACCTTTTTCTTTACCGGTTCCCCCCAAGACAACTCCCTGATACAGGGTAACATTATCCTTGATTACAGCTGTTTCGCCAATCACCACTCCCATGCCGTGATCAATGAATACTCCTTTACCGATCTGGGCACCAGGATGGATTTCAACTCCGGTTAAAAAGCGATTGATATGACTGATAATTCGAGCCAACAGCTTTAATCGATGGCGGTGGAGCCAGTGGGCGATGCGATGTATCTCAAGTGCATGAAATCCAGGATAAGTAAGGAGAATCTCCAGGATGCCGCGGGCTGCCGGATCCCTTTCCTTAATCGCTTGGATATCCTTACGAATAGTATCCCAGATATTTCTAATCATTGTTTACCCCCTTCGCAGGTCAAAACTTCTTGAAACAAAAAGCCCTCAGCTCTGATACAGAGACGAGGGCTCGCGGTTCCACTCTGCTTCCTAAACAGCCCTAAGGCTGCCCAGGCACTTTGTGTGTAATAACGTCCACAACCCGGTCAATCCTACTAACAGCCGCGTTCAGATTGACAGATCAAGGGCGCAATTCGATTTATCTGCTCAGAAGGTGCTTCCAGCCGCCGACACCTACTCTCTGGCTGAGCATCAATAAACCTACTAATCCCTCTCATCTCTTTTAGCTTTTCAGTTTTTTGGTTATGCTATCATTATTATATCCAGTAAGTAAAACCATGTCAATCAATGGACAGTGGAGGTGCAGAATGAAGCGAACCGTCCAAACTATCCTTATTATTATTGTCCTGGCTGCGGTTGTATACTGGGGCGCTGCTAGGTTAAAGGCTGACACTCCAGAGCGGATTGTAGAACAGGTGAACAAGATGGAAGAACCTGTTCCCAACCTTAAACTGATCAGCGCGGTCTGGGTTGACCAGCGGATTGTAGTCCAAGCTCAATATATCGGCACCGCTGATCAGGCGCCTGCCTCAGCACCGGAGTGGCATGAGCTAGCTTCACTTTGTGCCGAACGAATTTATCGGGCCATCGGGGAAACTTACCCCACGGAAGTCCAGCTCTTTCACAACCAGCTGTTCCGGGCAGTAGCAATTGTCGGCCTTTAAAACTCCTTAGTTAGAGTGACAGTAGCTAAGGCAGCGATCCCCTCACCGCGGCCGCAGAACCCAAGTCCTTCTGTAGTGGTCGCTTTCACATTAACCTGCTCTTTAGTGATCTTTATGATCTCAGCCAATACTGTATGCATCTGATCGATATAAGGTGCCAGCTTAGGCCGTTCCGCTATAATTACCAGATCCGCATTGTGGACGCGATAGCCTAACTGATTTAACTTCTCCATTACCTGCTTTAGAAGCTCGATACTAGAAATATCCTTATAGAGCGGATCTGTATCGGGAAAATGCCTGCCGATATCCCCCAAACCAGCCGCTCCAAGCAGAGCATCCATCAGAGCATGACAAGCTACATCGGCGTCTGAATGGCCTGCTAACCCTAGATGATAGTCAATTTCCACGCCAGCTAGAATTAAGGGGCGCCCAGCTGTTAAGCGATGCACATCATAGCCAATCCCAGTCCGTACCATACTTCCACCACCTTGAGTATTTTGCAGATATTGGGCCGCTGTGAGCAGATCCTCTGGGGTAGTAATTTTAAGATTTGAATAGGCACCATGAATCAGTTTAACCTTCACACCCAGCCGCTCTACCAGACTGCAGTCATCCGTTGCTTCCCAATTCTGCCGCTCTGCTTCTCGGTAAGCTTTTTTAATCAGTTCACAGCTGAAGACCTGCGGTGTCTGGACCGCCCACAGCTGCTCCCGAGGCGGTGTATTGATAATCATCTGCTCTGCATCAACAACTTTAATCGTATCCTTTACTGGAACAGCCACTGCCACCGCTCGGTACTGCTTAACCTGCTGATAGGCGGCGGCGATGGTATCAGCTGCAATTAAAGGTCTGGCGGCATCGTGAATAAAAACCCAATCGACCCTCTCTGATAGGGCGTTGATTCCAGCAGCGACTGAATCCTGCCGCCGGCTGCCCCCAATCACCACTTTCGCTCCTGCAATCTGCCACTGCTGCATAAGCTCTGCTATCTGATTATAGTCTTCCCTGCGAACCACTACCACCAGCTCCCTAACCCATGGAAACTGGGCGAAAGCTTTAATACTGCGGATTAAAATCGGAATCCCACATAAGGGCAGAAGTACCTTATTCACATCCTGTCCCATGCGGGTACCGCTGCCTGCAGCTGCAATGATTACTCCCGCTTGTCCCATAAATCTTACCCCTCCAATAAAATAAGCCCGGTCTTAACCGGGCTCTATCTCTGTTATAATGCCTTTTCCATTGCTTTTGGTTTAGCAAAAATCATTCGCCCTGCAGCTGTCTGCAGAACGCTGGTGACTAAGACACCTATCGTTTCGCCAATATAGCGTCTTCCTCCATCAACCACAATCATCGTTCCGTCATCCAGATAGGCGACACCTTGCCCCTGTTCCTTACCGTCTTTAATCACATGCACCCGCAGTTCTTCACCGGGCAGTACCACCGGTTTGACTGCGTTGGCTAATTCGTTTATGTTCAACACTGAAACTCCGTGCAGTTCACAAACTTTGTTGAGGTTAAAATCATTGGTAATCACTTTGGCTCCCAACTCTTTAGCCAATTTCACTAATTTGGCATCAACTTCATGGGTGTCGTCGTAATCATGCTCCAGGATCTGAACTGTTACATAAGGTTCCTTTTGGATTTTATTCAAAATATCCAATCCTCGACGGCCGCGATTGCGCTTCAAAACATCGGATGAATCCGCTATATGCTGCAGTTCAGCTAAAACAAAACTCGGGACAATTAAAGACCCTTCAATAAAACCAGTTTTCGTTATATCGCTAATTCGTCCATCAATAATCACACTTGTATCCAGTATCTTGGCACTAACTCCACTGTTTTTGCCCACTAAAGGTGAACCAATATTCGACTTTTGAAATAATGATACAACTTCATCGCGCTTCCTAACTCCTATCGTCCAGCCTAAGGCAGCGAGCATAATCGTTACCAGCAGCGATAAGTAACCATTTTCCACTGCTAATCCATGCAGCGGAATCGAAGCCAAGATTGCCAGTAAAATACCAATTACCAAGCCGATTAAACCGCTGAGGATATCCCGCAGATGGAATTTTAATAAACCGCGAAACATGTTGTCAACAAGCGGACTGAGCAGCAGCCCAACCAGGGCACCCAGCGCAGTTCCAATCACAATTAAGTACGGAGAGGAGAAAGGAAGTTCAAGTACACTTACTCCTTGATAACCCAGAATTCCACCTAAGAGTGTAAGAATAATTCGAAAGAAAACTCCCAATCTTATTCTCACCTCCTTTTTCCCTATCTTATTTACTACTTAGTATTAGCAAATTAAAGAAAAGTATTCCAGATAAATCCGAAAATTTACCAGAAAAAGAAACACTGAAATCTAGTGCAGCCTGTCCAGTCCCCTCCTTTCAATCTAAGTGGCTGGAAATCAGCTCGTCAATCTCTGCTTCTGTCGAGCCGGTTACTAAAACAAGTTCACTGATCAAAATTTGGCGAGCGACATCCAGCATTTTTCGCTCACCGGCAGATAAGCCTTTTTCGTTGTCTCGAATTGTCAAGTTGCGCACCACTTCAGCTACCTCAAAAATATCTCCACTTTTAATTTTTTCCATATTGGCACGGTAACGTCTGTTCCAGTTTGAGGACATTTTAGACATTTGTCCCTTTAACACTTCAATAACCTCACCAGCTTCTGCTTCGCTGATTACTTGGCGCAGTCCAATCTCATCGACAGCATCCAAAGGAATCATGACCTTCATGTCGCCAATCGGCATAGCCATGATATAATACTGCCGCTTTTCGCCTAATACTTCGCGCTCCTCGATGGCTTCGATAATTCCGGCACCATGCATAGGGTACACGACCTTATCCCCGACATTATACAAAGCCAGGACCTCCTATCTGCCCTTCACAAACCTCGGATCCTAACGGGCTTCATTTAGGTATCATTTTAAATTTACCACTTTTTGTGAAAAAAGTCAATCTCAATCCTTTATCCGTACAGGTTTCCCCATATATTAACGGATTCCGTATTCCCTGCCATAAATTATGTTACAGGTGGCGGTCAAGTAAAACTTGCTCCCGAATCCGGCGCAGTCCTTCTTGAATCGCTTTAGCCCGCACCTCACCGATTCCCTCAACATCATCCAATTCCTCGATGGAAGCATCGCAGATCTCCGGCAGATATTGAAAGCGGGCCACCAAATTTTCAATAACAGGCATTGGCAGCCGGTGAATCTTGCTGAGAATCCGGTAACCTTTAGGTGTAACCGACTGCTCTAAATTACTGGCAGCGCCCCCATAGCCTAAAGCGCGAGCGATCATGTTCAAATTAAGGAGATCTTCTGAATCCCACTCACCCATCTCTGCCCAAATTTCTTCTGCTGTTTTTTCCGGATCAATGTAGTAATCTTTAACTACCAGCAGCCCCTCATCAGCAATGTCAGACATCAGCTCTTCCAGCTGCATGTTAACCAAGCGGCCTTCAGAACCCAGCTGGACAATGTACCGTTCAATTTCATGGGCAATACGGAATACCATCTGGCCCCGCTGAATTACTGTAGCTACATCTAGGAGTGTGACAAAGCTTTCGAACTCCAGGGCGCTTAAATTAATTAAGGACTGCTCCATTACGCTCTTGTATTTTTCCAGTGTGGAAAGGGCTTGGTTGGCTTTTGCTAAGATTACGCTGACATCCCGCACCACATACTTATTGTTGCCCCAATACATAGTGATCACATTACGCCTCTGGGAAATGGCAATCACCAGCTGATTGGTCTGCTTAGCTACCCGTTCAGCGGTCCGATGCCGAGTTCCAGTTTCAAAACTGGGAATCATATGATCCGGAGTCAGCTGAACATTTGCATATAAAATCCGCTTAGCATCACTTGACAGCACGATCGCACCATCCATTTTAGCCAGCTCATAAAGGGCAGCAGGATGCATTTCAGCGTCAATCTTAAAGCCGCCATCGACCATATTCATGACTTCCGGATCGTCGCCAACTACAATCAAGCCGCCGGTGCGAGCTCTGAGCACATTTTCTAAAGCATCATATAACTGAGTACCCGGTGCAACTAAACTTAAATTCTTTAAAAACAACTGCTCTTGATCTGCTGTTTCTTTCATCCATTTACCCCCTTCCACAAATTATTCAAATACCGCATCCAAGGCCTGCGAGACTGTTTTCACCTGGATCACATCAAGATCCGACACAATATTTTCACCAACCGCGGGAACCACAGCCCGCTTGAAACCGAGTTTAGCCAATTCTTTTAAGCGCGCATTAATTTGGCTGACACCGCGAATTTCGCCAGACAGCCCTACCTCGCCGATTACAGCTAAATCAGGCGCGATCACATGGTTACGGTAACTGCTGGCTACTGCACAGGCTATGCCCAGATCCACACCTGGCTCGGTCAGTTTAAATCCACCAGCCACATTAACAAACACATCCTGAGTCTGGAGCTGATAGCCCTGACGTTTTTCTAACACCGCCAAAATGATGGAAAATCGGTGATAATCTACGCCAGTTGCCTGGCGCCTGGGCGTGCCGCTGAACGGTGTCTGGGCTACCAGAGCTTGAATTTCTACCAGCAGCGGCCGTGTCCCTTCCAAACAGGGAACCACCACTGAACCTGAGCTGTCGATCGGCCGTTCCGCTAAAAACAGACCCGAGGGATTATCAACCTCTACCAAGCCTTTGTCAGTCATATCAAAAATTCCTACTTCATTGGTAGAGCCAAAGCGATTTTTCACCCCGCGGATAATCCGGACTGACTGCTGATTGGTGCCCTCAAAATATAATACGTAATCAACAGCATGTTCTAACACTTTCGGACCAGCAAAAGAGCCGCCTTTAGTAACATGTCCGACTAAGATAATGGGAATCCCGGTGCTTTTTGCCAGTTTAAGGAAACAAGCTGCTCCTTCCCGCACCTGGGCCACACTGCCTGGAGCCGAGTTTAAATCAGGCAGATAGATCGTCTGAATTGAATCAATCAGCACCAGCTTCGGTTCAAGGGACTCAACGTAATCTCCGATGGTAAAGGCATTGGATTCAGAGAGAACCAGCAGCTGTTCAGTAAGCAAACCGAGGCGCTCAGCTCGCAGTTTTAGCTGACTGAGGGATTCCTCCCCTGATACGTAGAGCACCTTTCCCCCCCGACTCGCCGCTGTATAGGCAGCTACCTGCATCAACAGGGTAGATTTGCCAACTCCTGGTTCCCCCCCAAGCAGTCCTAGGGAACCAGGCACAATCCCACCGCCTAAGACCCGGTCAAGTTCGGCAATTCCAGTAGTGGACCGCGATTCAGCTGTGGAAACAACCTCGGTAATTGCCTGGGGAGCTTTCGACCCGCTGGGCTCCACCCATGGCTGATGTTTGGAGCGGGAACTGCGTACCCGTTCCTCAACCAATGTATTCCATTCCCCACAGCCAGAACATCTGCCCATCCATTTGGGGTACTCCGCTCCACAGTTTTGACAGACAAACCGGACCGCTGTCTTAGCCAAGGCAACCGCTCCTAATTAAAGTTTCTACATTAATTATAACATTTTACAGCGGTAGATACAATAAAAGGAAGCTAGGACATTAGTCCTAGCCACACTCTATGCAAAAACCAATTCCTGGTCCTGAACATCAACCCGAACAGTATCGCCATCTTTGTAGCGGCCTTGGAGAATCAGTTCAGCCAGGGGATTTTCAATCATCCGCTGAATCGCTCTGCGCAGCGGTCTGGCTCCAAAGTCAATATCAAATCCAGAATTGGCAACCAGCTGTTTAGCTGCTTCTGTAATCTCAAACTCCAAGCCTTTTTCCTTAAGCTGCTGACCTAAATCTAGAAGCATGATATCAATAATCTGAGAGATATGCTCCCTAGTTAAGGCGTGGAAGACAATAATCTCATCAATGCGATTTAAAAACTCCGGTCTGAAAGTCCGCTTCAGTTCTTCCATTACCTTATCTTTCATTGCTTCATAATTGTCCAGATCACTGTCGCTGATTCTAAATCCGATGGAAGTTTCACGCTGAATCTGCTGTGCCCCTACATTTGAGGTCATGATTACCACAGTGTTGCTGAAATCTACTGTACGGCCTTTAGAATCAGTTAAGCGTCCATCTTCCAGAACCTGCAGCAGGATGTTGAAAACTTCAGGATGGGCTTTTTCCACTTCGTCAAACAGCACTACTGAATACGGTCTGCGTCTCACTTTTTCAGTTAACTGTCCCGCCTCGTCATAACCAATATACCCGGGAGGTGCCCCCACTAAGCGGGCAACGCTGTGGCGCTCCATGTACTCAGACATATCGATGCGGACCATAGCATCCTCATCGCCGAAGAGGGACTCCGCTAACGCTTTAGCCAGCTCGGTTTTTCCAACTCCAGTGGGTCCAAGGAAGATAAAAGAGCCAATCGGCCGATTCGGAGCCTTTAAGCCGGCAAACGCTCTGCGGATTGCCCGGGACAGGGCCGCAATCGCTTCATCCTGAGCCACCACCCGCTGATGGAGAATCTGTTCCAGATTGAGCAGACGCTCCGACTCAGTTTGGGCGATCTGGTTGACAGGTATTCCGGTCCAGTTGGCCACCACATCAGCGATATCCTGGGCAGCAACATTGGCTTCATGGCGTCCCTGATTATTCTTCCACTGGGAACGCTTATCGTCCAGTTCATCCCGGAGTTTCTGTTCCTGATCCCGCAGGGAAGCTGCTTTTTCAAACTCTTCGTTTTTAATCGCTGCTTCTTTTTCAATCTTAACTTCTTCAATCTTTGCTTCCAAATCTTTCAATTCCTGGGGTACTACCAGACCCTTAAGCCTAACCTTAGATGCCGCTTCATCCAGCAAATCGATGGCCTTGTCCGGCAGATACCGATCGGTGATATAGCGGCTGGACAGCACTGCAGCAGCTTCAATCGCGCCATCACTGATCTGCACTCGATGGTGTGCCTCGTAGCGGTCCCTCAGACCTTTTAGAATCGCAACCGTTTCTTCAACTGTCGGCTCATCAACCATAACCGGTTGAAATCTCCGTTCCAGAGCGGCATCTTTCTCCACATGCTTCCGGTATTCATCAAGTGTGGTAGCACCAATCGCCTGCAGTTCGCCCCTGGCTAAAGCCGGTTTGAGGATATTGGATGCATCAATTGCCCCCTCCGCTGCTCCAGCCCCAATAATGGTATGCATCTCGTCAATAAAGAGAATTACATCCTGGGCCTGACGAATTTCGTCCATCACTTTCTTCAACCGCTCTTCAAACTCGCCGCGGAATTTCGAGCCTGCAACCATTGAACCCATATCGAGGGCAATTACCCTTTTATTTAATAGGTTTTCTGGCACATCATTATTAACAATTTGGATTGCTAAACCTTCGGCAATTGCGGTTTTGCCCACTCCCGGCTCACCGATTAATACCGGATTATTTTTTGTGCGGCGGCTCAGGATTTGAATTACCCGTTCAATTTCCCTTTCCCGGCCTATCACCGGATCCAGCTTGCCCTCTCTAGCCATTTCTGTTAAATCACGGCCGAACTGGTCTAGGGTTGGCGTTTTGGTGCGCCGCATGCCCGCTCCCGCCCCCTGGGGCGCATGCCCGCCGAGAAGCTCAATAACCTGCTTGCGCATACCCTCCAGATCAATATTCAAATTGCGGAGGACCTGAGCGGCAACTCCTTCCCCTTCCCTGATCAAACCTAACAAAATATGTTCTGTTCCTATATAAGTGTGGCCCAATTGACGAGCTTCATCAATAGCCAATTCAAACACCCGTTTAGTCCGGGGGGTAAATCCGATGGTACCTTTAATCGGCGCATCACTTCTGCCAATTACTTTTTCGATTTCCTGCTGAACCTTTTCCAAGCTGACACCCATGGCAGTTAATGCCTTGGCGCCCACACCCTCACCTTCAGCAATTAATCCCAGCAAAATATGCTCGGTTCCCACTACATTGTGGCCTAAACGGCGCGCCTGTTCCTGAGCAAGCACAATTACTCTTTGGGCACGATCTGTAAATCTACCAAACATATTTCTACCATCCTCTCTATCTTAGCGTTTCAGTCGTTCACGAATCAAACTAGCCCGTAAACGATCCCGTTCTTCAGGAGGCAGGCTCTGACCCATAATTTTCTGCAGATGCGCCTCCCTGATTTCCACCATCAACTCTTTTACCGAACAGCGTTCGAGATCTGGAATCAACGCCAAATCGATTCCTAATAAAATGGTAGACAGCAGTTTAAGAGCTTCTTTAGTGGTAATAAGGCGGGCATTGGTTAGAATTCCGTAAGCCCGGTAAACCTGATCTTCACTGGCAGTGCGGTTCTGTTCCTGGAGCAGATACTGGCGGGCCTGCCGCTCACTGTTAATCACCTGCTCTGCAACTTTAGCCAGATGATCCAGCATATCTAATTCTGAATGGCCGAGGGATATCTGATTAGAAATTTGATAAATATTGCCGAACGATTCACTGCCCTCACCATATAATCCCCGGACAACTAAACCAAAATGAGAAACCGATCGCAGCACATTGCCCAGCTGATTAATCCGGGCCAAAGCAGGCAGATGCAGCATAACTGAACCACGCATTCCAGTGCCTACATTTGAAGGGCAGGCGGTTAAGTAACCTATATCGGGGTCAAAGGCATATTTTACATTCGCTTCGATTAAGTCATCAACTTGATTGGCCAATTCCCACGCCTTTTTGAGCTGCAGCCCTGGAAACAACACTTGAATCCTGAGGTGATCTTCTTCATTAACCATAATACTAATATCCTCGTGTTCGGAAATAATTACTCCCTTACCGTTAGTATTTTGAGTATGCTCAGGGCTGATCAAGTGTTTTTCCATTAAGATCTGGCGCTCCAGCTCTTCCACTTCCGCAAGCTCATAAAACTTGACATTGGTCAGCTGCCTTAAACTAGAGGGAAACTGCTTAGCCTGCTGCAGCACCTGCCGGGCTTGTTCCCGATTGGCGACCGCAGGAAAGGGAATTTCAGCAAAATTCCGGGCCAATCTAATCCTTGTTCCTAATACGATATCCCCTTCAGGACCATCCTTTTTGATCCATGACTCACCCATAACTGATCCTCCTTTACCCCTGGGCTTGGCGCTCCAGAGCTCGAATCTGGTCCCTGATTCTCGCTGCTTCTTCATAATTTTCAATACTGATCACCTGCTGCAGCTTCTCCCGGAGCATTTTAATCTGCCGCTCAATGCTTAAAGAGGCATAAGCATGAGCGGGGATTTTTCCTTCATGACTGCTGCTGCCGTGAAGTCTGCGCAGTAATGGCTCAATTTCTTTTCTGAAGGTATGATAGCATTCGCTGCAGCCAAACTGATTGAGCTGGCGAAAATCTTCTAAAGTCAATTTGCAGGCGGGACAAGCCTTTGGTTGGGCAATCTGCCCGCCAAAATGGGAGTGGTCAAAAAAACTAGCAAAGAAATTAGGCAGATCGATATTTAAGTCAAACTCGCCTAAGCTCTGGGCACAATTCTGACATAAATGCATTTCTGTTTTCTGTCCATTAATTATTTTTGTCACGTGTACGCTGGCCGCCTGTTTTTGACACTTCTCACATAACATGGGTTACACCTCATTTTTATTTTTACACTGCATAATTAAGATGATTAAGCTCCGCAGGAGACTCGCCCTCAGTCTTGCCCTACCTTGGGGAACCTGAGCTGTTTCCTGCTGTAGCAGAGCTCTGATTACCCGTTTTTGCTGAACAGACAGCACCCCAAGTTCCCGAAAACTAGCTAGAAACTGCTCAGCTTGGCTTTCACTGATCTCAGGACCAATCTCTAACAGCAGCTGCTCTGCTAACTTGGGGCGCTCTCCCTGGTTAACCCGGACAATACGGATATACCCTCCGCCTCCCCGCCGGCTTTCAATCATGTAGCCCCGTTCAAGGGTAAAGCGGGTTGTCAGCACATAGTTTATCTGAGAGGGAACACAGCTGAACAGCTCAGCTAACTGAGCCCGACTGATGGCAATGGCCTGATTCTCACTGCTGCGGAGCTGCTGTTTGATATAACTTTCAATTAAGTCAGCCAAACTTGCCATGAACAGCCTCCTTTTCTGACCATACCTGACGTTCAATTTTATTATAACATTATTTGTCAAGTTATACACAACAATTTTTCTTGCTCCCCATCAATTTACCCCAATTAGCATGCTGGATCGCAAATTAAAGCAATAATCCTCAATAACTGGCATATCAATTTAGCAGTGGAGGTGACAACTTTGATCAATATTATTTGGTTTGCGATGCTGGCCAGCGGTGTGTTAGCCGCAGCAGTGCAAGGGGATATTCAATTGGTTACTCGCGCCACGATAGAAGGGGCTGAAGAGGCAGTGAAAATTGCCCTTGGCTTAATCGGCATCATTGCCTTTTGGTCTGGACTGATGAAAATCGCAGAAGATGCCGGATTGATGAAACTGATTGCAAAACTGATGCGGCCCTTAACTCGGGTGTTGTTCCCTGAAGTTCCCCCTGATCACCCGGCAGTGGGGGCAGTTCTCCTGGCAATGAGCGCTAATATACTTGGTCTGGGCAATGCCTGCACTCCCCTGGGCATTAAAGCCATGGAAGAACTGCAGACCCTGAATCCCAATAAGGATACCGCAAGTAATAGTATGTGTACATTTGTGGCAATTACTGCCTCCAGTCTCACCCTAATCCCAACTACAGTGATCGCCTTCCGCACAGCTGCCGGTTCTGCCAACCCAACTGCCGTGGTAGGCACCACAATCGTAGCCACCACCGCTTCTACACTGGCAGCAATTATTGTTGACCGCCTGCTGAGAAAACCTTACTTATAAAATGCGTAGGAGTGAAATTATGATTTCAATTATCAATACCATTTCAGCTTGGGCAATCCCAGTAATGTTAATTGGGATTCCGGTAATTGGTTTAGCCCGAGGGGTCAAAGTCTATGAGAGCTTTGTAGAAGGAGCAAAAGAAGGATTCGCTACAGCGATCCGCATTGTTCCGTTTCTGGTTGCGATGTTTGTGGCTATCAAAGTTTTTCAGCAGTCTGGGATGATGGGTGTCATTACAAAACTGATATCCCCCCTAACCTCCATTTTCAAGATTCCTGATGAGGTGATCCCCCTGGCTCTAATCAGACCTCTTTCCGGTTCTGGAGCACTTGGGGTGCTGGCATCGATTCTCGAGACTTATGGCCCCGACTCCCTGATTGGTTTGATGGCGTCCACCATCCAGGGGAGCACTGAAACAACTTTTTATGTTTTAACGGTATACTTTGGCGCTGTAGGGGTGCGCAAAGTGCGCCAGGCGCTGCCGGCAGCGGTAGCCGCAGATATTGCTGGGTTTTTGGTAGCAGCATTAATTGTCACTTTAGTCTTTTCCGGCTGAACCAACCAAAATTTGGATAATTATGGAATAAAAGGGGACTTGCCTGCACATACTGATAGTAGAACAGTGTTGGGGGGTATGCAGAATGACTAAACAGGAAAAGCTAAACATGATTAAACAGGCAATCGCAGCGATTGCTCAAGATCCGAAGCTGGATCCAAAAGCTAAAGAACGGGGGATGAAGTCATTAAAAGATGCTTACCGCCGTCACTCTCAAGCTTTAAACTAAATGTTTATCTTAAGATTTTACAGAATCTTTTCCTGGAGTTCATAAAGACGATGTTGTATTTTGCAGGATTTAAATACAAATTGCCGAATCTATCACGTGGACTTTTTAAGGAAGCGAGGTAGATTCATGAGTATAGCAGTCGGACTACAACTGCTTGGGGGCCTTGGGCTTTTTCTTTTTGGGATTGCCAAGATGGCTGAAGGCCTTCAAAATGCAGCAGGAGATAGGCTGAGACGAATTCTGGAATTATTCACATCGCGTCCGATCATCGCCATTCTGACCGGCGCCTTAGCCACCATGATCATCCAATCCAGCAGTTCAACTACAGTAATGGTAGTGGGATTTGTCAATGCAGGATTGATGAATCTAACCCAGGCAGTCGGGACGATTATGGGGGCGAACATCGGAACTACGATCACGGCACAGATTGTCGCATTTCAGATCACTGATTTTGCCCTACCGCTGATTGGAGTCGGGGCAATCTTAAACTTTCTCAGCCGGAGAAAAACAGTACAAAACGTTGGTCTCTCGATTCTCGGCTTCGGGATGCTCTTTTTTGGAATGGGAATTATGAGCGACAGTATTGCGCCGCTGAAAGAGTACGAGCCTTTCATTAACATGCTGGTTAAATTTGGCCAAAACCCACTCTTAGGAGTGCTGGTTGGCGCCTTATTTACCCTGATAATTCAAAGCAGCAGCGCAACTACCAGCGTTGCCATTGCTTTAAGTCTTCAAGGTTTAATTGATTTACCTTCCGGTATTGCTTTAACTCTTGGCGCTAATATTGGTACATGCATCACCGCTTTATTAGCCTCATTCGGTACTAATGTAACTGCTAAGCGGGCTGCGGTAGCCCATGTTTTGTTTAACTTTTTCGGAGCGGTTATCTTTCTAATTCTGCTCAAGCCCTTTACATACGTAGTTTCTCATACCGGAACAACCGTTGCGAGACAGCTTGCGAATGCGCACACAATCTTTAATGTAACGAACACAATAGTTCTATTCCCGTTTATTAATCAATTCGTTGCTTTTATCGAGCGGATTGTACCTGGTGAAGATTTTGGTCCGGGATCTAAACCTCAATTCTTGGATCGCAATATCTTAAACACACCAGCAGCCTTGATTGCTGCAACTAATGAAACTTTAAGAATGTGCGATATTTCCCTGACCATGCTGCAGAACTCTTTCCGCGCTTTCATCACTGGTGATCAGGAATTGATGGAAGACGTTTTAGCTAAGGAAGAAACAATCAATAAGCTTGAAAGAGAAATAGTGTCCTATCTGACAGCAGCTGCTGATAATCCCTGGACTACAAAACAGCATCAGAAAATTACCGGCCTGCTTCACTCTGCCCATGATGTCGAGCGGGTGGCAGACCTATCAACAAATATCGTAGAACTGGCTCAGGCTAGAATCAAACACCATGTCAGCCTCAGTGATAAGGCAGTTGAAGAGCTGGAAACAATGTTTGCAAAGGTAGAGTCGATCTACTCTCGAGCAATCGAGGTGCTCCGCACAGAGCAGATCCAAGCAGCTGAGAATCTGATTGCAGAAGACGATGAAGTGGACCGCATGGAAAAGCAGTTCCGCGATTCTCACATCAATCGCCTCAATGAAGGTAAGTGCCATCCTGAGGCTGGGGTACTTTACTTGGACGTAATCAGCACCTTAGAGCGGGTTGCTGACCACGGCACCAACCTAGCTGAAGCAGTAACAGGGGCACTAATCGCAGCAAAGAACGAATAGAATAGTTTAATAGAGTTAACAAGACCCGAGCTGGAAAGAACTTTCCACTCGGGTCTATTATTTGTCTATTTGCACCGTTACTGGGGACGGGTGATTTCAACCTCAAGGTAATCCAGGTAACCTCCAACCGGTACTTGGCTTTTGCGCACCCTTACGACAACCTTCTCTACATCGTAGGCGGAAAGAATTTGATCGGCGATCTCCTCGGCCAAGGTTTCAACCAGATTAAACTCCCGTTCCTCCACAATATCCTTAATCATGGTATAAGCATCTACATAATTGAAGGAGAGCTCGGTGTCGTCATGAATATTCTGTAAGTCAGTATAAACCTCCAGATCCACTGCGAATTTCTGACCTAATTCTTTTTCTACATCAAAAGCACCATGATACCCATAAAAGCGCATATTTTTCAAAACAATTTTATCCGACACAGCACTACCTCCTCATTCGACCCTCTAAAATTAGTATGTAAATTCCTAGTCCTTAATATAAGGACTAGGAATGGATCGGGTAAAAATTGTTACTCAATACCAACTACCGGTTCCTGCTTGGTCTTGATAATCGGCTCCAACTGCTTCATATCTTCAGCTTCTTGATCTTGAACTGCAGCAATTTGCTTTCCTGCTTGTTCCCCAGCAGATTCAGCCTCTGCATCAGGCAGCTCTCTGCCTTCCATAATCGCCAGGAACTCCTCGCGGTTGATAGTTTCTTTCTCCTTGAGTACTGCAACCACTGCATCTAAGCGATCCCGATGTTCACTTAAAACGTCAAGTGCCCTTTGATAGCAGCCTTCAACTATTCCCCGAACTTCGCTGTCGATGGTAGCTGCAACCTCTTCACTGAAGTTGCGGTCCCGGGAGATATCCCGACCTAGGAACACCAGATCTTCCCCACCGGGGTGACCGAAAGTCAGCGGTCCAAGTTTTTCACTCATTCCCCACTCCATTACCATCTTACGCGCGATCCTTGTAACACGTTCCAGATCATTTTGCGCGCCTGTGCTGACCTCATTAAACGCCAAAATTTCTGCAGCGCGACCACCAAGCATGTTGGTTAACTCATCCAGCAGTTTCGACTTGGTCATTACGTAGCGCTCATTTTCTGGCAGATACATGGTATAGCCGCCAGCATGACCGCGGCCGATAATGCTGACCTTGTGGACCGGATCTGAATGGGGCAGATAGTAGGACACTACTGCGTGTCCTGCTTCATGATAGGCAAATACTTCCAAATCTTCTTCGGTAAGCACTCGGTTTTTCTTTTCCGGACCCATAACCACCCGGTCGATCGCTTCTTCACATTCCAGCATTGTAATCTTCTTCTGTCCCTTGCGGGCAGCTAAGATTGCCGCCTCATTGAGTAAGTTTTCCAGATCCGCACCAGCGAACCCTGGTGTCCGCCTTGCTAACACCTTCAAATCTACGCCGTGGAGCGGCTTATTGCGGGCGTGAATCTTGAGAATTTCTTCGCGGCCGATCAGATCTGGGCGATCAACTACTACCTTGCGGTCGAAGCGTCCCGGACGCAGCAGGGCTGGATCCAAAATGTCAGCTCGGTTTGTTGCTGCCATTACAATGATTCCAGAGTTTGTTTCAAATCCATCCATTTCAACCAACAGCTGGTTGAGGGTCTGCTCCCGCTCATCATGTCCTCCGCCTAAACCGGCGCCCCGCTGTCTGCCGACAGCATCTAATTCATCGATAAAAATCAGACAAGGGGCGTTTTTCTTGGCTGTGTCGAATAAATCGCGCACCCGCGAAGCACCCACACCCACGAACATCTCAACGAACTCTGAACCACTGATGCTGAAAAACGGCACTCCAGCCTCACCAGCAACAGCCCTTGCTAACAGAGTTTTCCCTGTTCCAGGCGGTCCTACTAACAACACACCTTTAGGAATTTTGGCTCCTAAATCAGCAAATTTCTTAGGCTGTTTGAGAAATTCAACAATCTCAACAAGTTCCTGCTTAGCTTCGTCAACTCCGGCTACTTCGTTAAAAGTAACCCGGGTTTTATCTTCAGTATGCAGTCTGGCGCGGCTTTTGCCAAATGACATCGCCCGATTATTGCCGCCCTGCATCTGATTGAGAATAAACAGCCAAATACCGACAAAAATAATTAAGGTAATAATATTGGGCAGTAAGGCAACCCACCAAGAAGTACCCTGGGGAGCCTGGGCTTCGATATCAACATTCTGCTCAATGAGTAGGTCACTGACCTCTGCCATCTTTCCTACCGGGACCATTGACTCAAATTTGGTTCCGTCTCTTAATGTTCCCTGGATACTCTGATCACCAATTAAAACTGCAGTACGCACTTGGTTATTTCTAATTAACGCGTTTAACTGACTATAAGTTAACTGCTGTACAGGTTCAACAGATTGATACATGCCTTGAATAACCATCACAAGAATAATGGTAATTAACAAATAAAGACTAATCTGTCGTAAAAATTTATGCAAAATACGACCTCCTTCCAAGTCTCCCTACTCCAGCTTTGACACTACTCATGTCATTCTATTATAACATAGGCTGATCATGATGGCAATCTTTCACAACCTCGAAGATAATCCGTAAAATTTTCCTGGAAGTAGAGGTGATCCGTCCTTTTTCGCTTCTTCTGATGCCGCCCAGCCAAATAATATGATCTTGATCACAAATCAGGGGAATTTGATCCCGTAGATACTGAGGCACTTTGGCATCAATCAGCAGATCTTTCACTTTCTTGCTGCCTGTTTGGCCAAAAACCTGCATTCTATCTCCCGGCTGCCGCCGGCGTAAAATTAAAGGCAGGCGCAGCTGTTCTAGATCAAAATCTTCTCCGACTTCACTTGGAACATAATCCTGGTTGCACAGGAAAACTTCAGTTTTTATATGATAGTGTCCTGCTCTAATTTCACCGGGAACAGGCAGCTCCTGCTGACCCCAATTGGGAAACTGAGGTCTGCCAAACACTATATTCTTCGGCTCTCCAATCACAGTTAATAAGGGTAATTCAAAGGTAAAATGACTCTGCTCCAAAATTAATTGCCGCAGTCTTTCTGCCTGATTAAAGGCAACCCACTGCACACTTCTCCGTGCCTGAGCAATACAGCTCTGGAGCACTCGGCGCTGAAAAGCTGGGGACAGCTCTTGAAATTGACTGCGCCGCAGCATCAGCACCCCATACTGCTCAAAGGTAAGCTTTCGCATTAGTTGGTGGGTTTGGGCTGCTAATTCCTCATCATCAGCCCGGGCAATTTCTGCTAACTGAACCAAGTGCTGACTGAATTTGGGATTGTACTCCGCTTCGATCAGGGGAATTAACTCTAAGCGCAGTTTGTTGCGGCCGTATTCCGTGCTGAAATTGGTCTGGTCATGATAATAGGTAATCTGAAAAGCATCGCAGTAGGAGATAATCTGCCTGCGGGTAAACGGCAGAAGCGGGCGAATGTAGCAGTCTCGAATCGGTTTCATTCCTCCTAGGCCAGCTAAGCCAGTACCGCGGATCAGATGCAGCAGCACAGTTTCTGCCTGATCATCTTTATGATGCCCAAGGGCAATCTTAGTATAGCCATGTTTTTCCAGGCAGTCCTGCATCAGCCGATAGCGCACTTCCCGAGCACCAGCCTCCACCGACAGCTGCTGTTCTTTGCAGTAGCGGTTAACATCGTACTGATAGACATATACCGGTAGCCCCAGCTGTCGGCCTAATGCCGCCACATATTCCGCTTCCTCATCTGCCTCAGGACGCAGCTGGTGGTTGAGATGAAAAATTCCCAATTCAACGCTAGCCATCCGGTGCAGTAAATGCAATAAGGCCATAGAATCAGGCCCACTGCTGACAGCCACTAAAACTCGATCAGAAGGTTTCAGCAGCTGCTGGGCCTGGATATTAGCGCTAAATTCCGAGAGCAGATCAACACTCACTCCAATTAACTCCTTTGATAAGGATGAATTTCCGGATCGCGGCGGACCAACTTCGCAACTAACACCATCATGTCATCTGAGATTGCTCCATCTGCAGCTTCAATGCTCTGAAGCAGCAGTAAGTTGGCCAATTCCTGACAGCCGATATTATCGTCAACCCGCCGCAGAATATTGCACAGCCACTGCTCCTTATTGACCACATCTCGCTGAAACTCCAGCACTCCATCGGTAATCATAATCAAGTACTCACCTTCATATAACAGGCGTCGTTCCGGTTCTACTTCAACATGATTGAGAATACCGATTGGCAGAGCATGGTTTTGAATCACTTCAATATTCCTGCCCCGCTTAATAAAGCTGGGGGCAGCACCAATTTTGACAAATTCCAGCTGGCCTGATTCCAGATCGGTCACTACAAAATCTATAGTCGCGAAAGAATCGCTCGTGCTCCGGGCTAATAAGGTCTGATTGATCACCTTAACCGCTAGATCCGGATCATAACCAGCCTGGAGCATCTTTTCCAGCAGTTTAATTGTTGCCAAACTGTCGCTGGCAGCCCGCTCACCTGTACCCATTCCATCACTGATTAACAGGCCAACTCGATTAGTTGATAAATTAAAAATAGCATTGTTATCTCCGGAAACTCGTCCTTGGGCAATTTTAGCAGTCTTTACATCTACAACATACCGTGCCTGATTGGAAATGTCAAATCCACATTTTCCTGTGGTGACACAGTCCCGTTTCGCTACAGTAAAACTTTGACCGAGGAGATTGGAGCAGGCCTGAGCCACCTGATTGCACCAATTTTCGCCACAGCGGCTGAGGCGCCTGCCAACCACAGAATAAGTCCCATTTGAGTGCAGAACAGTCAATTCATCAAGCTCTGACGAATCAAGATCCTGCCACAATTTATCCTCTACCGCTTCAGCAAATTCTACTTGAGTGCTCAATTCAGTTCCTAACTGAGCAACCACCAGGGCAATACTGTGCAGCTGTTGGGAAATAAATCTGCTGCCCTCCAGCACTTTGGCTAACTCATAAAAAACTTCTGAAAACTGATCCACCCGTTCTTCCAGGATCTGCTGAGCTCTGACAGCGTGGGAAGCCTGCCGATTGGCATGGTGGCTTGTCCCGGGAATGAAGCGACCCAGCTGCCGCAGGTGCTGGTCCGGGGTCAGATAAACAGCTGTTGATGCTATCAACAGCATCAAAATATGTTCCACCGTCTCCGAAACTATCGGCACGCCGAATGCGAGCAGACTGGCGGAAATACCTGCCAAATACAAACCGAAAGGCACCTTTGCTAGAAAACCACTAATTACCGCTACTGCTGTTACTAAGACAGCAGTTTCCACCGGCAGCCTAACCAATAAGCTGATCAGGGCAAAGAGGGGACCAACCATAAAAGCAAGGGAAGCTCCCCCAATCCGGGCAGCAGCCAAGATCAGGTAGAACATGATTATCAGCCGCAGGGACAGCTGACCGATCAGCAGATCGGAACCTAAATAGATGGCGGTTAACAGCAGACCAGCTTGAAACTCTTTGGTATCAAGGGCATAGCTGCGCTTTTTGCTGACAACTGTCGAAAACATGCTGTAAGCAGCTACAGCGATCAGTCCTTCGCACACAGCGGTGATCCAGATCATGGGATAGCTGACCCCAAGCAGGCGAAACGTTAGGGGCGCTTTTACCACCAAAAAACTGACAAAAAGCCAGAAAACCCAGTAGCCGTTTTTCTGTCTTAAGGACTGATTGCGTCCAACCAGCCAGATCAGCAGCGCCGCAGCATAATAGGGGAATAACGTATGATCTGGTGTTGTCAAGGAAGCGTAACCTAAACCAATGCTTAAAAGCGCCCACCAAGGCCGAGGCCTGGGACTACGGTAAACTGCTGCTAGAAACGCAGCACCAAAGGGCATCAGCTCGTCCAATAACTGAGCCCGCGCTAAGAAGAATCCAATCAGGATCAACATCCAGGGTACTTTTAACGATAGAGAAACCGGCCGAATTCGGCTTCGGCGCTTCCGCTTCACTTCCAGCGGAACTAAACGGTAATTGTGCGCACTTGGTTCGATCCGTTCCATAACATCATCCCCCAGCAGTGAAATTACGTTTACCATAACACAACTAGGGGAGATTATCTGTCGAACAGTCTATTATAAAAAAAAGAAAACCCTGTACAATACTAGGGTTTTTCGAAAAAAATATGGTAGCGGCGGCTGGACTCGAACCAGCGACACTACGGGTATGAACCGTATGCTCTGACCAACTGAGCTACGCCGCCATGACAATGTTTATTATACATATTGTGATAAATTTAGTCAAGGGGTTTTTAGTTGCAGGTAAATTGTTTTTATTGTAGGATAAAACTATCAATTCAAGGAGGAAAGAATATGGCTGGCTCAACATATGGCAAAAGATTTACAGTAACAACCTGGGGTGAATCCCACGGTCCGGCCCTTGGGGCAGTTATCGATGGCTGTCCTGCCGGGATTCCCCTCAACCAAGAACTGATTCAGCGCGATCTTGATCGCCGCAAGCCTGGACAATCACCCTACGCTACTCCTAGGAGTGAAGCTGATCAGGCAGAGATTTTATCAGGAGTGTTTCAGGGGCAGACCACCGGCACACCCATCGCGCTCTTGATCCGGAATCAGGATCAGCGCTCCCATGATTACTCCAACCTAGCCGAGGTGTTTCGCCCCGGACATGCTGATCTAACTTACCATCACAAATACGGGATTCGCGACTACCGGGGCGGCGGGCGAGCATCAGGGCGAGAAACTGCTGCCCGTGTAGCCGCCGGCGCGGTTGCCCGGCAGCTGCTGGCAGAACTCCAGATCCAAATCACTGCCTATACCTATGCAATTGGACCGGTTAAAATCAACCCAGAAAACTTTGATCCCGACGTGATTCATGCCAATCCCCTGGTAATGCCTGATGCGGAGGCGGCAGCCAAGGCAAGTAGTTACCTTACTGAACTAAAGCAGACCCACAACTCTGCTGGAGGTGTAGTGGAGTGCGTAATAACTGGAGTTCCTCCCGGCATCGGGGAACCGGTTTTTGAAAAGCTCGATGCGATGCTCGCCAAGGCGATGTTCTCCATCGGCGGAGTTAAAGCTGTTGAAATTGGCTCCGGCATTCAAGCAGCTGGCATGACTGGCAGCGAGCATAATGACTGTTACCGCATTGACAGCGATGGGTCGATCCGCAAAGAGAGCAATCATGCTGGAGGAATTCTCGGCGGCATCAGCGATGGTTCCCCCATCAAACTGCGGGCCTATTTTAAGCCTACTCCCAGCATCGGGATCCAGCAGCAGACGGTCAGCACTGCGGGAACAAATGTAGAGCTAACCATCACCGGGCGCCATGACCCGATCATCGTTCCCCGGGCAGTGGTGGTAGTGGAGGCAATGGCCGCACTAACACTAGCTGATTATCTCCTAATCGGCGCTACCGCCAAAATTTCAAACTTACAGCGGCTCTTCCACCGCTAGTATAGATCAAGCTGAAAAAGCAATAATAAATGGGACTAACTAGTTAGGTGGAAGCTGCATGACTGTATTAATTGCCTTGTTAATCATTCCCTTTGCCTGGGCACTGAGCAACTCCATGATCATTCCAATTTTACCCCAAATTCAAACAGCCCTGTCGATCACAGATGTGCAGGCAGGGCTGTTAATTACTGCCCTGTCTGTCCCCACAGCAATTTTCCTGCCTTTTTCCGGTTTTTTGTCAGATCATTACGGCCGGGTTAAGATTATGATTCCTGCCCTAATTCTTTATGGTCTCGGTGGTGCTGCCGCCTTCTGCAGTGGAATTCTTGGCTCTTATCCCCTAATGGTCTGCGCTAGGATTGTTCAGGGTGTTGGCGCCAGCGGCACTAACCTGTTGGCCTTGTCCTATGCTGGCGATCTCTACACAGGACATGACCGCACCCGCATTTTAAGCTACTTAGAAGCTGCCAACTCCACCGGCAAGCTGGTCAGTCCCCTGCTGGGAACAGCAGCGGCCGCCCTTGCTTGGTATGCTCCGTTCTTAATCTATCCCCTGGTCTGCCTCCTGGCCATTGTCGGTCTGGTGCTTTTTAAAGCACAGCCCCGGCAGGCACCGGAAAAACTGAACTTAAAGCAGTATTTCAAAACCTTATGGACTCTGCTGGTGGAAAAGGGCCGCTCCCTGACAGCCGCATTACTGGCTGCTTTTATCACAGTTTTTATCTGGTTTGGCAATCTCTATTTTGTCTCTGAACAGCTGGCAGAGCAGAACTTACACGGAATGACTTCCGGACTGCTGCTGTCACTCCCGGTCCTGACAATGGCTGTCACAGCAGTAGTAACCGGCAGGTACCTGCAGCGCTTTGGCTTAGTGAGGCTGATTACTGCGGGGCTGGTTCTCATCAGTGCCGCTGCCGCTGCTGCCTTAATTCTACCGCCATGGTTTCTGCTTTACGCCCTGGCAGCCTTAACTGGCATCGGCATGGGGATGATTATGCCTGCCCTCAACAGTCTGATTGTTGGTGCCGCGGATATCAAAAAACGCGGAGTTGTATCCGCGTTTTATGGTTCAATTCGCTCCCTCGGTTCAGCCTTAGCTCCCGTTGGCTTTGGTCTGATTTTGAATTACGGTATAAACCCAACTTTGACAGCGGCGGCAGTGTTGGCTTTAATGGGAGTGGGAATCACCCTTCTAATTAATGAGACTGAACTGATGGAGTCTGGCAGTAACTAGCCACGATGTGCGGCTTGCCGATTTTCCGGTCCAGCCGGCGGGCTAAAGGCCGGGCTGCCGCACCAAAAAGAATTAATCCCCCAACCGCAGCCAATGCTGATACTGCATCATCTTTAGTAAAGTAATAGGTAAGGAAATAGCCCAGAAACAACCCAATAAACGGCAGACCATATAAGATCAGCATTGCCTGAAAGATACCCCGATCCGGATATTCGATCATCACTTTATCGCCTACTTCCGCCTTGATATTAAAATCCAGCTTAATCACTTTTTCCTTTTCCTGATCCGCCGGAGTCAGGCGAATGCAGCCTTTACAGCTGCCGCAGGCTGAACTTGGGTTGATAAATTTTACCCAGGCCTGTCTGCCTTCAATCTTAATGATTTCCCCCTGCTGCCGCACAAAATCACCTCTCTCCTAATGATAAAAAGCGGTGAGCCACCGCTTTTTAAGTTTGATCCAAACTCGTCAACTGATCCAAAAATATATCCAACTCACACATTGACCCTTCTCCGGTCCAATGCACGCACGACTCACAGCTCCGCTCCACATTTTCCGTTTCACGTTCATATTCACTGCAAGTCTGCCCTACTAATAACAGCTGCTGTTTGCTTGGCACGTTGTCCCTCCTAGATCCTAATTTTAGGATTAGTTTAACCAAACAAATAGCCGTTAATCAGTTTTAGTAAAATATTAGTTTTCGGCTAAAATCTGGCGAACTGCATTTTTAACCGCATCACTAGTATAGGTCGCACCGCTCACTCCGTCAACATCAGGACTTTGAGCTTCAATAATCGCTGGAATCAGCTTTGCAAATGCTCCCGCTGCCACAAATTCTGTATCATTGTGGCTGAGAATTTCAATCGCTACCATCTTACCGTCCTCGACAGTAACTGCAAGCTCCAGCTCACCGCCAAAGCTATCGGCTGCTGCAGTATAAACCCCATCAGCCAAAGCTCCTGGGATTGACCGCCAGAAGTATACAGAAATCAAAACCAGTGCGATTAATAAACCCAAACTGATTTTACTGCGTAAACTTTGCTCGAGCACTGATAAATCCCCTTCCTTCATCTAACTCTGATCACAATTCATCAAATTAATTCGCTATACGAAAGGGGTTTTCCTGCAATCCATACCCCAGAATCCTAACCCTGGTTTTTGATTAAATTATAAACCTGAAGGGCATCCTTGTCCCCACGCCCAGATAAGTTGACCACTATCACCTGATCCGAAGGCAGATTTGGTGCCAGTTTCATGGCATGGCAACAGCATGGGAACTCTCCAGTGCAGGAATAATCCCTTCTGTCCGGGATAGTAATTGAAACGCTTCTAATGCTTCTTGGTCCGATACCGTGACATACTCTGCCCGCTTGCTGGCATGATAAAAGCTGTGTTCAGGACCAACACCAGGATAATCCAGTCCAGCTGCAATTGAACTAGTTGTAGCCGGCTCTCCCGTTTCATCAACAATTGAGTAGCAGCGGAAACCGTGAATTACTGCTGGTTTTCCGTAAGTTATCGCAGCCGCATGTTCCCCAAGGCGGCTGCCCCTGCCTCCCGGTTCCACGCCAATAAACTTCACTTCCCTGTCATGATAAAAAGGCGCAAATAAACCGATAGCGTTACTGCCTCCCCCAACACAAGCAATCAGGTAATCAGGGTAGCGTCCAAACTGTTCAACAGCCTGCGCTTTGGTTTCCTCCCCGATCACCGACTGGAAATCCCGCACGATATCCGGGTAGGGATAGGGACCGACAGCTGACCCCAGCATATAGTAGGTATCTCGATAATTCTCCATATAATCTTCTAAGGCAGCATCAACCGCTTCTTTTAAGGTGCGGTCGCCAGTTTTCACCGGAACTACCTTTGCTCCTAACAGCTCCATGCGGAATACATTCAGCGCCTGGCGCTTAGTATCTTCCTCACCCATATAAACAACACAGTCAATGCCAAAAAGGGCGCAGCCGGTAGCAGTAGCAACACCATGCTGGCCGGCACCTGTTTCCGCAATAATTCTTTTCACACCCATCCGTTTAGCAAGCAAAACCTGACCCATCACATTATTAATCTTGTGGGCACCGGTGTGGTTCAGATCTTCCCGCTTCAAATAGATCTGGGCCCCACCTAAAGTTTCGCTCAACCGCCGAGCATGGTATAAAGGGCTGGGACGGCCGACATAGTGCTTAAAATAATAGTTCAGTTCTTCCTGAAACTCGGGATCCGCCTTAATCTGCTCATAAGCTTCTGCCAAGTGATCCAGCGCCTCTTTCAAGGCATCGGGCACGAACTGGCCGCCAAAATCCCCGAAAAAACCTCTACCTGCTTCCTCAGCACTTCTCCCCTCAACTCTGCTCAGCTCAACTTTACTCATCTCATCTCTCCTCACTATCTATTTTAGAAACTAACAGTAATATTATTTATCCATAAAGAAATAAAGTCCTGCAGCTGCTGCCAATTTGCGCTGAATCCCTGCCGCACATAAAAACCTGAACAGGCTGAACCCAGTGCTAAAACCTCAGGAAGGGTTAAATTTAACAGCAGACCGAAGCAAAAGCCAGCGTTAAAGTTATCTCCCGCGCCTGTTGTTACCTTAGGTTTTGCACAGTAAGGACCACTTATTTCAGCAAATACCCCGTCACAAACAGCGGCGCAGGCTTTCACTGCATGGACCACAACTCCCCAGAGATTGAGATGCTCCCCTAACAGTTTTGTGATCTCAGCTAGGGGCATCAGATCCCATGACTGGGGTGGATTCAGTCCTAAAGCCTGGGCAACTTCCCTGGCTTCTTTGCGGTTTAACCCCAAGATTACATCGTAAAAGCGGGAGAACTGCTCCAGATAACCGATTGCTTCCCGAATATCCTCCCGGCTGCGCTTCTCCGGATCCGCTAAATCCACAAATAGATAAGGCCGTTTAGGCATTTCCTGGGCGGATAAATACCGATAAAGCTGATCCCAGATCTGATTCATATAAGGAATCATAGTCCAGTTAACAGTTGCGACTAGATCTGCCTCGATAAAAGCCTGATGCAGTAAATCTGCTCCCGCCTTGGCAGTTAAGTTATCCCAATTAACTTCATTTAACGGTGCCAGCTTGCCGAGCATGATTTTGCCATCATTAAACTCAAGGGCATCGGTATGACCAGGGTTGGCAAACGATACCACCTGCCGGCAGCGATCAACCAGCTCCTGAAAAACAGGATCAATATCAGGAACGCCCAGAGCGCCAAGGTAGATTATCTGCTGATTCAAGGCAGCCAGGGCATTAGCCAGATTCGGACCGTTTCCCCCCAGCTTAATCAAGGCAGGCACCAGCTCAATGTTGGTACTGAGGCCGGCACTTCCTAAAATCCGCTGGCCAAAATTGGCTATTGTGTCGATCCGGTCATAGCTGGTAGCAGTATAACGCTTATCAACTACCTCGAGAATCTCATCGATAAATCCATCAAACCCAATAGTAACAGTGAAACTCTCAGGCACAGTTCTTGTCTGAAAGGAAGCAATCAGCTCTGCCAACACTGTGCGCAGGTCGGTCTCCACCGCAGCATACCCCCACTCATTCAATCAATTAGAAAAATCACAGCAAACCTAGCCAGAAAATCATAAGCTGCTAATGCCCGCAGCACCTGCTCCGCAGCCTCATCGCTGATCACCACACTGGTTCTGGCCGGCTCAATCACAGCGCTCGCCTTAATTACCAGCGGAACAGCCAGAGGGTAGTCTGGATCGACAACGATCCGCTGCAGCAGTTCCGGTGTCAGCTCGCTGCCGTAACTTACGATGCCGGTCTGCTGCAGAAAATCATAACTGGCCGATATGCCGCCGTAGATCAGCTGACCGGATTCAGACCAAATACTGGGACTCATCCCCCGACCTAAATTCAGTCCCCTGCCGTCAATTACCAGTCCAGTATAAATCTGGCCATAAGCTGCGATCCTCTGCTCCCAGTACTGACGGATTCCCTCAAGGCTGGTATCCAGCTGGGTAATCCGGAGCGAATCCCACCAGTAATCCCCGGTGCTATCCACACTGATACTTAACTCAGCAGCTGCAATCTGCTCGGGAGCAGTAAATTCTATGCCGATATTATACCAACGATTCGGGTCCCCTAAACCCCGCTGTACCTGTGACAGGCCGATTTGTTCACCTGAGCTTGCAAACAGCTCCACAGTTAAATAAACGATAGCATTGGGAACACTGGAGCGAAGATTCAAGGCAATTCGATAACTGTGCCCCGGTTCTAAACGCAGCTCCTGCCGGTAAGGCTGATTCGGCTCCACGATCAATGGTGTGCCCTGTGCCAAAACAGGTACTGCGGCGGTTCCCCACAAACAGAGTAAAACTGCCAGAATGATACCAACTCGCACAACCACACGCCTCCCCTCTTGCTTATTTATTTCTCTTTCAGATACTGGTTTCCTTTCCCCTTACAATATCCTCCAATATTGACATCATGCTGTCCTTCATGATAGGGTTTAAGTATCACTAACTTATGTTAGCTATTAGAGGTGAGCAAATGCAAAAGCACAGTCTGTACTTAGTTGTATTTTTGATTGGAATTTTATTCTTAACTGGATGCGGCTATTCACTGCTGCCGGGATCCGGTCCCTCAGTGATCGACTCTGACCCTGGCCAGGATGCACCTGAACAGCCTGATACTGTTCCCACCACTGATGGCTTTGATTTTCCCGTTGGCGATCGGGACGGAAATGGTTGGGGTGTTGCCGGTTACCGCTTCCTGCAGTGGAGCAACTACTCCAACACCTGGCATCCTGGGGAAGACTGGAATATGCATGGATCACCCATGGCGGATTTAGGTAAACCAGTTTACGCTGTAGCCAACGGCATTGTCCGCTTTTCTGGTTTTAATACAGCCCAGGGACATATTGTGATGATTGAACACCATCTGCCTGACGGACGCCGGGTCTGGTCCCAGTACGCTCATCTCCAAGAACGCTGGGTCTCAGAGGGAGAAATAGTTTGGCGCAGACAGCCCATCGGCACTGTTGGCCAAGGTCCTAATAACAGATTTTCTCCCCATCTCCATTTTGAAATTCGTATAAAATACCTGCCGCAAAACGGCTGGCCCCGGACTAACGGTCAAGCCTGGCCGGAGTCGAAAGTCAGGGAATATTACGCTGATCCCACCGAGTTTATCAACAGCAACAGACCAAAGAATTAAATATCATTTGAAAAAAGGCAGAAACCTGCCTTTTTTTGTGCTAAGATAGCGTATAATATATGGGATAAGGGAATGAGAGGAGCAATTTCCAATGGAATTGATCAAAAACTTTCCAATGGCACAGTTAACATCATTAGGAGTAGGTGGGCCGGCAGATTATCTCTGCAAGCCAAAATCAATTGCCGAGATCCAGGAAGCCCTCAGATATGCACAAAGCAACCAGCTGCCGATTACTGTAATCGGATATGGTTCCAATTTGCTGGTGACTGATAAAGGAATTCGGGGAATGGTGATCCAGTTAGCGGAGAATTTCGCATCTGCTGCGGTGGAAGGCACCAGAATCAGAGCTACAGCTGGATGCCTCTTTAGTTCTGTAAGTAAGCTGGCAGCCTACCACGGTCTCACCGGCTTGGAATTTGCAGTAGGCATTCCAGGCAGCCTTGGCGGCGCAATCTACATGAACGCCGGTGCCTACGATGGCGAAATCGGACCTCTGGTTGAAGAAGTAACCTGGGTAACAGCGGATGAAGTGGGGGTCTGGACCAAATCTGAGTTTACTTATTCTTACCGCCACAGCCGGGTCCAAACTGCTGAGGTAATCGTTGCCGAGGCAGTGCTGCAGCTGCAACCTGGCGATCAGGGGGCAATTTTGGCGAAAATGAAGGAGCTCCAGGCCAGGAGAAAAGCGCGCCAGCCTTTGGATCAGCCGACAGCAGGTAGTACATTTAAGCGCCCACCCGGGCTTTATGTTGGACCCCTGATTGAAGAAGCTAATCTGAAAGGATTCAGCATCGGCGGCGCTCAAGTATCAACTAAACATGCTGGCTTTATCGTTAATACCGGTGGAGCTACCGCTCAAGATGTGCTGGATCTAATTGCCCACATTCAAAAAACAATCAAGACCAAGTATAATGTCGACCTCCAGCCTGAACTGCGCATTATTGGAGAGCAATCGAGTAGGTAACCGCTAGGTGATCAGCCTAGCGGTTTTCCTCTCACAGAACGGTACGTACGGACCGCGTATACCGCTCCTGATAGACCTCAGTCATACTTCGTAGTATTGATGCAAAAGACCG
>FZPS01000182.1_pt187 | contig 33120 bp, 32 predicted proteins | sample 1817821 | NCBI WGS metagenome assembly FZPS01 (sample SAMEA104158645, study PRJEB21678) | metagenome | place: Germany | collected 2015-04-21
TCCATTGCCAGCACCCTTAAAATAAACTACCCTTTTTAGATGCTGAACCTAAAGGGGGTAAAGAAAGGATGCTAACAATGGAGCAAATATATCATATCAAATTTGAACATAATGAAAAAGGTAAATCATTGAGAAGAATAGCCCAAGAAACTGGATTTAACTTTCGAACCGTTCGGAAGTATGTGGAAAGGGAGGATTTTAACGTCAGGAAAAAGAAGCTACTGTCAACTTTTGTGGATAACCCGAGATAAGCATCCCCTTCTCAAATTCCATCAATGAATTTTACGCCTTTCATCGCCTTTTTATCCAGAAAACCTGCCCAATTCTCTCCATCCATCTTGAACTATAAAAAAGGGAGAAAACTCCCCTCCCACATAATGGATAGGAACCTATAATTACAGCGTTTCCGCTTTTCAATCTGATAGAACCCCACTAGATTGATAGTTAGAAGGTGCTAAGAATGCAAGCAGCACTTTCCGGTCTCCGGGAAACTCAACTACCTCAGAATACTTAGCCTGCTACTGAATGAGAGAAAAAATAAAATCAGGAGCTTCCCAGTTTTCTTCCTGAGAACTACCATTCAGATACGGTGGAGGTCACTTTTGGGCATCTTGTCCGGAACGTTATAGCTACCGCTATCCCATAGCAGCCCTTCGAACTATCGCCCCCATCCAGGCACACAAAAACATAAAAAGGTGGAAATGTCTCCACCTTTTTATGTTTTTGAATAGTACCCGGTTAAGCTAATCACTTAAGGCTTTAGTACTACCTTTATAGCATCTTCACCTTTTTCGGCTACCTCCATTGCTTTTTTGAATTCAGCAAGAGGAAATTCATGAGTTATGATTTCATCGGCTTTTACCGTTCCATCCGCTAAAAATTTGATAGCCAGAGGATAAGTATAAGGAGATAGATGAGCCCCTCTAATATCCAACTCTTTTACGTCACCAATAATGCTCCAGTCCACTGTGGTAGGCTCATTAAATACGCTGAACTCCACATATCTACCTAACTTTCTAATCATAGATAACCCCTGAATTACTCCCTTGGGGCTGCCGCTTGCATGAATATACACATCACAACCATAACCATCGGTCAAGTCTTTAACTCGCTCCACCACATCTTCTTCTGCGGGGTTGAGAACTAAATCAGCACCTAAGCGCTTAGCTAAATCCAATCTTTTAGGTTTAAGGTCAATAGCTACCAACATGGAGGGGTTTTTCAGTCGAGCTGTCTGAAGCATACCCAAACCCAGAGTACCGAGACCAGCAATTACCACAAAATCCTCCAGCTGGATATCGGCTCGCTCTACAGCGTGGATAGCGCACCCTAATGGCTCTACATAAGGACCCAACTTTAGAGGAAAATCATCAGGGAGCTTATAATTTATAGCAGTTTTAGGAAGACGGATATATTCAGCGAATCCTCCATCAGCTATTCCTTTTTGAAATCCATAAATATTGTGTACTTCACACATCCAGTATTGCCCTCGCAGGCAATAACGACATTTACCGCAGGGAATAATCTGTTCCGAAACCGCCCAATCTCCCAATTTCAGACCATACTTTTCTCCTGCACCTTCACCCAGGGCTACTACTTGCCCATAAAACTCATGACCGGGGATTACTGGAGTAGAAATATAAGCTGGTTGACCATCACCTCCCCAAATACGAGGAGCTCCATGAAAAGTTTTTGTATCTCCGGCACATATACCACAACCTCCAACTCGAAGAAGTACTTCTCCTTCCCCGATTTGGGGTACATCCACTTCCTCTAACCGGAAATCTCCTGGTGCATAGTTAACCACTGCTTTCATTTTTTTAGGAATATCACCCAGAGTTTGAACTTTGCTCAATTATAGTACCTCCCTTCTTTACTAGAATTATATTGTATCAATATAATACCACTGCCGGGCCAAAACCGCAGCCGGCAGTGGTATTATGTATTAATGCTATTTCCGTCCCAATTCAATAACTACTATTTAAGCCACTCCTTGGGAGGAGCTAATCTTTGGGCTCTCTGGTTAACTTGCTTTAAAGCCTCATCAGCTGTCATGCTCCCACTCCAAACATTATGAAGCATCTCCATCCACACTTCGCTCAAGGTAAAAGCATTAGGATTAGGAGTCCATCTTAAAGCGGCATACTTTTCCAGATTTTGAGTTACTACTTCTCGGCAAGTACCATTACCCCATTTGGAAGTTCTCTCCACGATAACAGGATCGTTCCAGGCCGAATAACGGGTAGGGGTAAAATTGTTATACTCAGAAGAGGCTATGAGCATAACCGGTTTACTAGTTGCCCATTCCAGGAAAAGCCACGCAGCTCCTTTATGATTTGATGCAGCATTCATACCTACTGACCATGCCCAAATGTTAGATTTAATTCCTTCAGGACCCCTCGGGGCTAAAGCTACTGCCCAGTCTTCCGAAACAGAACAGAATGCTGGATCAGAAAGTTCGCCACCCCAATGGTCAGCATCAATCAACATCGCCACGCTACCTGAAGCAAAAGCATCCTTTACATCGTACCAATCAAGGGTTGGCCAATCTCGCGGTCCAAAATCCCGGATAAGCTTTATCCAGAGATCAGTCATTTCTACCACTGGTTCACTATAAATAGCAGGGTTCCCTTCTTCATCAAAATCTCTTCCTCCATAAGAAGAAAAGAGAGTTAAATAAGCAGAGTTAATGGTACCAGCACCTTTAACTCCTCTTACTGAGAAGGGCAAAATACTAGTAATACCATCATTCTTAAAACCTTCATCAAGTTTTTGAGCAGCTTCATATATTTCATCTAAAGTTTCAGGAACTTTGATACCATACTTAGAGAAAAGATCTGTGCGATAGTAGAGAGCATATGCTTCAAGCTGAGCAGGAATAGCATACAAATTATCCATCACTCGGCTAGCTTCGATTGCCATTTCTACAAAGTCATCCATATCGTAAAAATCCAGATCAGTCAACTCCGGATTATTTAGATACTGATCCAACGGCTCTAAGTAACCACCTGGTATAAATTTCCAATTTAACATGGGAGAAGTCATCACAATATCAAATTCGGGGGAACTGCTGGTCAAAACAATGGTCTGCCTTTCAAAAAATTGTTGTTCAGGTAACGACAAAGCCTCCACTTTTATTCCAGTTAGTGCTTCAAACTCGTCTATTAATTCCAAAAAGGTGGAAGCCATAGGGTGTTTGCAAAGCAACAAGTTTATAGTTTCTCCTTCAAACTGACGCCAATCAATATTAGCCTTTTCAAAAACTGATTGGTCTAAGGTTACTTCACCAAAAGATAACGAAGTTAAAAATAAAGAACACACCAAAACTCCAATTAATAACATTAATCTGTGACTCCGACTAAGCATTCCCACTTACCTCCTTCTCGTCAAAGAGTTAATTGCCAAATCTCCCACACTGGCTAAACCAAAAACCAATTTTACGAATTCTGCAAATTAACTATCGGATTTTGCGCTATTCACCTCCTTCCGCCTTCCACAAAAACATCACATATAAGAAATACTTTTTTGCCACAAATTGACAAAAAACCGACTTAAAATATAAATTATTACAAACAAAATAGTAGCTACACACATGGCGTACGCCATATCCCCATATCTAAAAGCGTTCAGATAAGTCCAAAGGTGAAGATTAGTAGTCGAGTTACCAGGACCCCCAGCCGTCGTAGCATAAATAATGTCAAATACCTTAAACGACAGAATTAATCTAAACATTAAAGACACTAAAACTAAGGGTCTAAGCAAAGGCCAGGTTATATAAATAAAAGTATGCCAGGCACCAGCCCCATCTACCAGAGCAGCTTCATATGGTTCTTGAGGAAGGCTTTGAATACCAGCAAAGATGATTAATGCTACAAACGGAGTATAGATATAAGCATCAATCATAGCCAGAGAAAACAAAGCAACAGAGGGATTTGCCAACCAGGCAATGGGTTCAATACCTATGAACCCCAAAAGATAGTTAACTACACCTCCATCGGTAGACAACATAAGCTTCCACATTAGAGCAGAGAGAACTGGGGCAACCGTCAATGGGATAACAATAATTGATCTAAAAAACCATTGACCCCTGGTATTTTTACTTAAAATGTAGGCTACTAAGCTACCTAAAAGCATTTCGATAGTAACTGCCAAAATCACGTACTGAAAAGAAACTAAAACCGCGTTCCAAAAATTCCCGTCTTGAAAAAGGTAAAAATAATTTTCCAGACCTATAAAGCTTATATGAGGAGTAGTCATACTCCAATCGGTGAAAGAAAGCCCCACCCCCAAGAAAAAAGGAATCACTCCGATTAAGATAGGAACTAATATGGCCGGTAGAAGAAAAAGTTTGCTCATTCCGTTTCTCCCTTTTAATCTTTCACTTAACTGAACCAAAGGTTAGACCACGAACAATATGCTTCTGGACCAATAAGGCCAAAATTATCTCTGGAATAGCAGAAACAATGATGGCTGCTGCCATTTGACCCCAAAGAACGGCCTCATATCTGATAAATCCTAAAGAACCGGTAGTTACCGGCATAGTATTCTGGCCACCCACCACCAGGGCAAAAACAAAGTTATTCCAGCAGAAAATAAAAGTAAGAAGAGCCGTAGCCGCCAGTCCCCCTTTGGCCAGAGGTAGGCTAACCCTCCTAAAAGTCTGCCAGGGGCTGGCTCCATCGATCAAAGCCGCCTCTTCAACTGATATTGGAATATCCATGAAATAGCTTCTACTCATCCAAACCACAAATGGGATTCCAATAAGCTGGTAAATGAGAATAAGACCTAAGTAATTATCAAGAAGCCCTATAGACTGGTAAATCCGATAAAGAGGTAAAGCAATAGCAATTTCGGGACCAAACCAAAAACTCAACAAGGTAAAAGCTATACTTTCCCGAGTAGATTCCTCTTTAAATTTACCTCGAACCAAAACATAAGCTGCCGGAACCCCTATAATAATAGCCAGGAGAGTGCTCATACCGCTTAAGATGAAGCTGTTCAAAAAGTAACGGGGAAAATCAGGTTTCGAAGCAGGCAAAGAGGTAGTTCCAGTCTCGCCTGTAAAAAGACCGCGATAATTCATTAAAGTAGGCTTGAAAACGAACTTTGGCACCGGCGAAACAATATCACTGTGAGTTTTTAAGGAAAGAGTGAACGTCCAGTACATGGGAAAAACAAATACTATCACCAAGAGAGCCAGCAAAAAATAATAGAGGACGTGCCGCATTTAAGGTTTTCTCACCTCCTATTCAATTCTTATATTCAAATCCTTTGATCTTTAACGGTAAAAATTAATGTCAAAAAGCAAAGGAATTGATAGTCCTTCCCATAGTTTATTGTTGCTGAGTAGTACCTTTTCCCTTAACTAATAATATATTTTCAATAATTTTCTCGATACACCTTCCTTTTTTGTTTGCTTAAACAAAAAGGCTTCCAAAGCAATAAACTACTTTGGAAGCCTTTTCTCCTTTTCTCCCAGCCACCTCCTTGTTTAGTATAATACAACTAACCACATTGTCAAGGTCGCGAAGACCGTTTGAAAATTCTTCTCCTCATGCTTTTATAGCTAACTGCAAAAAACCGCGGTGGTTCCTCCTCTTTGTGTTACATTCTTCTCTATGTGTGACATAGTCAGTCGCACAGTAATATCATTTTTCCTATACTACTATTAAAGAAATCTTATAAGCTTTTATGGAGATGATTAAATCGGGAGCAGTAGTATGAGAAAGCATAATAAGACTGACTCCCTATATCAAGACAGAAGTTTCATCCTGTTCGTTTCTGGTCTCTCTTAAGCAAGCTTCTCGGAGATTCGTGAAGTATCTCTATAAAGATATTGTCAAATGCGCGGGTTCTTCCATTTCTGCCGGTTTGAATACTACTTTCTCCAGTTTCCCAGTAGTTTATAATATAATAGGCTGGGAGCTCTGATAGCTATTGAACATCTGAAGATGAGAAATCAGTAATACCCTATCCAGACAAAAGCTCTCATCCTGGGTATTAGACATCTCTTAGGGTAATATACCTTGCTATAAAAAAACACCCGACTCAGATAAAGTAAAGATATATTTATTTTTAAAGATCTCTCCCGAACGTCACTCAAAAGAAACAGAAGAGATAACGCGTAGCCTTGCAGTATCTGCAATAACATATAATAAAATGAGAATAACCTGGATTGTTTTGATACAATATAAGAAAGAAGGTGATAAAATGACAGTAGCAGTGGTTATGGCGGGGGGACGAGGAGAGAGGCTGTGGCCCTTGAGCCGAAGCTATCGTCCCAAGCAGTTTGTTTCCTGGAAAGGGAATAGTTTTTTTCGAGCCACAGTAGACCGAATAACACCAGTAGTAGGAGCAGAAAATATTTACGTAGTAACTCAAAAAAAATATAAGGAACTGGCTCTAAAACAGGCTCCTTTTATTCCTCCCTCCAACGTTATAATAGAACCTCAGGGCAAAAATACCGCTCCCTGTATCGGTCTTGCGGCGGTCATAATCAGCGCTTTAAAAAGTCCCGAAGAGATAATGATAGTTCTCCCTGCCGACCACTTTATAGGAGATGAAAGAACTTTTCAGAAGTTAATCCGTTTTGCCTGTCGTCTGGCAAGTGATGACTTTCTGGTCACCTTAGGTATTACTCCCCTTTATCCTAACACCGGTTATGGATATATTCACTATGGAGAATCCCACCAAAAGGAAGGGGAAATGGAAGCATTTAAAGTTTTAAATTTTACCGAAAAACCAGACCTTGAAACTGCCAGAAAATATCTGAAAGAAGGAACGTATTTGTGGAATAGCGGGATATTTGTGTGGAAAGCCAAAGTCATTTTAGAAGAGATAGAAAAATATATGCCTGATTTATACCGGGGGCTTATGAAGATAAAAGAAAAAATAGGTACTCCCCAAGAAAAAGAAGTGGCGAGTAAGGTCTTCAAAAATTTAGAAAGCATCTCCATAGATTATGGAGTAATGGAAAAAACTGACCGGGCTCTGGTCATCCCTGCCGATATGAAATGGAGTGATGTAGGTTCTTGGGTAGCCTTGGAAGAGATTCTGGAAAAAGACGAACAGGGAAATGTTGTTTTAAATAAACATCTGGGAATTGACACCCAAAATTGCATCATCTGGACCAGAAAGCCAGTAGTAACTCTGGGCGTAAAAAACTTAGTAGTGGTGGAAGCTGATGATGTAATTTTTCTTATGCCCAAAAGCCACAACCAGAGAGTGCGATCGGTAATTGAGGCTCTAAAAAGGCAAGAAGAGTTCAAAAAGCTTCTTTAGTTTAGATAATAAACTCTATTCCCCCTCCGCCTTACCTTTCGCGCTATGCCGTACTCAGATGAAAGTCAATCACTTACTTTAAGTATGGCGATGAGCCACCCGAGAAGCCCCAAAAGAATCCGGCTTAACTTTAGCTACAAATCCCATACCTTCTATCATTCCTACTATTTCTTTAATCAAACTACGAGTGGGACCGTTATTTCCTACATCTACATGAATTTCCACATTATAGTTGGAAAGATGATTATCAGGAAAAGAATCCAGGAAATCCATCAATTTCTGAGAAATTTGCAAAGATAGGAGTGCTTCCTGGTAAATCCTGTCTCGTATGGTGTATAAGCTATGAGTACGAGTTCTCCGCCAGAAATATCTCGCTCCCCAGCCTACCCTGTGGATAACAATGGCAGTAACAAACAGCTGCGCTGGTGGAGAATCATCTGTCTCTCGAGAATCAGTTCCAATGATCAATCGATAATGAAACTGGGGCTCTTCCCTTATAAAATTGAGAATGGAAATAACTGCTTCTTTGAAACTCAGGCGGCCCTGAGTGGGACTATGAAAGTACAAATCTTGAGAAATTGCTAAATCGCGGTCTTTAACTCACCTCGTCTTTAGTTTTATTTCACTTATTTTATCACTAAAAGTATATTTTTGCTTACTATTTTCCTTAATTAAGGTTAAAATTAAATCAGAAATTTTTAATATCAGGAATAACGAATATGAAAAAGTATCTCTGGGTAGTGGTAATTTTAATAGTGGGTATTTCTTCTATTTTCTACCTCCGAAGCAGAAGCCTGGAAAACAAAAATAACTCTGTTTTTAGAGAATCGTGGGAAGAGAAGTGCATCGGAATGGTGGAGCAACAAATTGAAAAAAGAGGGGTTAAAGACCCTCTGGTTCTCAAAGCCATGCGAGAGGTGCCCCGTCACGAGTTTGTTCCTGAAAACTTGCAAAATCAAGCCTACGATGACACCCCTCTTCCCATTGGATACGGACAGACTATCTCACAGCCTTATATTGTCGCTTTGATGACCGAAAATCTACAAATTGTGCCCGGATGTAAAGTGCTGGAAGTGGGAACGGGTTCAGGGTATCAAGCTGCTATTTTAGCCCGGATGGGATGTCAGGTTTATACTATAGAGATAATTAAAGATTTAGCTGAAAAGGCGGAGGAAAAATTAAAAGAGTTAAGCTATGATAACGTAATAGTGAAACAGGGAGATGGATATTTAGGCTGGGAAGAAGAAGCACCTTTTGATCGAATAATAGTAACCTGTGCAGTAGACCATCTTCCCCCACCTCTCCTCAGCCAGCTGAAAGAGGGTGGGAAAATGGTTATCCCGGTAGGTCCTCCCTGGAGTATACAAAGTCTATGGGTAGTGGAAAAAACCAGAGATGGCATTACCACTCGAGACTTAGGAGCAGTAAGATTTGTCCCCTTAACCCGGGAATCTCAGGGAGAGTGAGAGAAGTTGCCAGCCAATTTAACTCCTCAATACCGGGAAGCAGAAGCCCGTTACCGAAGCGCTAAAACGCCGGAAGAAAAGTTAAAAGCTCTGGAAGAAATGTTAGCAACAATACCCAAGCATAAAGGAACAGAAAAGCTACAGGCAGAAATCAAGCAAAAAATATCTAAACTGCGTAAATCTAAGGGGGAAAGAAAAAGCAAAGGAAAACTATTTGACCCCTATCTCATAGAAAAAGTAGGCGCTGCTCAAATTGCCATAATCGGTGCTCCCAACAGCGGAAAGTCTACCCTCCTCTCCCTTTTAACTCGTGCACGTCCGGAAATAGCCGACTATCCTTTCACCACTCATTCCCCTCTTCCGGGAATGATGGAATATGAAGATATTCAGATTCAGCTTATCGATTTTCCTCCCTGGTTAGAAGGAAGAATAGAAGGTAATGCCATAGGGGCTCTCCGAAGAGCTGATGGAATAATAGTAGTGATGGATGGTAAAAGTGAAAGACTATTAGATGAAATGGAAAGCCTCCTCCAGGACCTGGAAGAAAACAAATTTGAGCTGGAAAAAGAAAAAACACTGATTCTAGTAAATAAAATAGAAACACCACTGGAACAAGAAAATTTCTCCATTTTTAAAGAATTGTATGAGGAGGAATTTGCTATTCGGGGAATTTCTTTTCTTACTATCTCGGCAGAAGAAAAGGAAAGTTTAAAGAGAGATATTTTTCATTTAGCGGGAATTATACGGATATATAGTAAACCCCCCGGAAAGCCCCCTGACCTTTCTCGCCCTTTTGTACTGAAAAAAGGGGAAACGGTAAAAGACTTAGCTCGTGCTATCCATAAAGATTTAGCTTACACCTTAAAAGGAGCGCGAGTGTGGGGATCGGCTAAATTTGAAGGGCAACTGGTCACCCCCGATTATGTTTTACAGGATAAAGACATAGTAGAAATTAAGACATAGTCTCTTTCCAGAAACACTGTTCATCTTCGTAATAGGGGTCATCAAAAAGAGCATAAGCGAGTGCCCGACAACCATAGCAACCTTCTACCTGGCAGTAGCTACATCGGCCTTTTAGATATTTTCTATCTTTTAAGGTTTCTAAAAAGGGGGAATCAATAGCTTTCCCTAAACCATCTTTCAAAATATTACCCAGAGGATAAGGAAAACGGCGACAGGGGAAAATAGTCCCCTCGGGCATAAGACAAAGTGCCTCTCTTAAATTGCACAAAGCCCCCAGCACTTCTCCTTCTTTTCCTCCTTTTATCCAGAAAGCCTTGTAGGGAAGAAGCTCATAAGGGGTACATTCCAGCTCACAGACATTCACGAGCTCCTCTAAGAAACTCCTCCATTCTTCTCGAGAAAGAACTGCTTCTTTCATTTCCCTTCCTCTTCCCTGGGGGATGAAGCGCTCTACTATCACTCCCTCCACTCCTAAATTTTGAGCGAGCGCTAACATGGAAGAGAACTCTTTTACATTTCTTTTACTCAAAGTAAACATGAGCACCAGGTCCAGAAAAGAAATCTCTTGAGCCAGTTTTATTTTGTCCACTACCTTTTCAAACACGCCCCGTCCCCTGATAGCGTCATTGGTGAAAGAACTTGCTCCCTCTAAAGATATCTTCAAAGTGGTTAACTTCTGGCACTCTTCCAAGCGAAAAAGCAGGTTTTTTTCTAAGAGGAGGCCATTGGTAATAATCATAAGCTCTTCCACTCGAGGATGAGAGTTAAGATAGTGAAGGAGAGAAAAAAGCTCTTCCCCCACAAGAAGTGGTTCTCCCCCGGTTATATTTATAGTGGTATAGAGGTCTCTTTTTTCCAGCTCTTCCATCAGTCGGTGAGCAACCAAAAGAAAATACCCTTCCCCTCCTTCTGAATCCTGGAAGTTCTCCTGATAGCAATGGCGACAACGAAGGTTACAACGATTGGTAATGTGCCACTGAAAATTGAATATTTCCAAGCTACCCTTTTACCGCCCCTCCTGCCAGACCTTTAACCAAATCCTTCTCAATAAACATAAAAAGAATCACTACTGGAATGAGAGCCAGAATAGCGGCAGCCATCAAATATTGCCACTGTACTGTCCAGCGACCCACAAAATTATAGAGGCCTAAAGTTAGAGGTCTTTTATCCATAGAGGTAATAAAGGTAAGGGCAAACATAAATTCATTCCAGGCAGTGATAAAAGTATAAATAACAGTAGTAATTACTCCAGGCATAGCAACAGGCAAAAGAACTCTTGTTATCGATTGGATTCGAGAGCAACCATCAATAAGAGCAGCTTCCTCTATTTCTTTAGGAACACTACTAAAGTAACCACTCAAAAGCCAGATAGCAAAAGCTAAAGTGAAAACCCCGTTGGTGAAGATGAGAGACAATAAATTATCAAGCAAACCCAGGCGAGCAATAATTTTAAATAGCGATATAACCACAATGATGGGAGAAAACATCTGTACTATCAAAAAAAGATACATGATAAAACTTTTAGCCCGGAATCGTAATCGAGCTACAGCATAGGCAGCGGGAATACAGAGAATAGTATTGATTATAGTGGTACCTACTGCCACAATTAAACTGTTCTTAAAATAGCTTCCCAGGGGATATTTGAACCACACATCAGAGAAATTTGCTAAAGTGGGGTTTTTAGGAATCCAGTGAGGGGGAGTGGTATAAACTTCTTCCAGGGGCTTCAAAGCTGTAGATATCATCACAAAAAAAGGAAATAAAAGAACTAAAAGAATGAAGATAATCGCCGGATAAACTAAATAATAACTAAAGTTTTTCTTTTTCATCTTATAATACCTCCCCTCCTCTAAAATAATTTCGAGCATAGATAATGCTAACTGTTAACAGGATGGCAAAAGTTATCACCGCCATAGCAGCTGCCGGCCCAAACCGAAGATATTGAAAAGCATACTTATAAATATAAGTTATTAAAATGTCGGTGGAAGTGCCTGGACCACCGGTAGTTAAAATATAAATAACGTTAAAATCATTAAAAGTCCAGAGAATAGAAAGCAAAGTAGCTATGGTTAAAACCCCGCTTAAAAGAGGAAGAGTAACGGAACGAAATTTAGCTAAAGACCCTGCTCCATCAACCTCCGCCGCTTCATATAATTCCTGGGGAATAGCCTGTAATCCGGCCAGGAAAACCAGAGCCATAAAAGGTATTCCACACCAGATATCTACCCATAGACAGGCAAAAAAAGCAGAGCGGGGGTAAGCTAACCATATAGGAGGATTGCTCATTATGCCTAACTTCTGCAAAGTGTAATTCAAAAGTCCAAAATCACTATTGTAAGTCCACTGCCAGATCATGGCGCTGATAGGAACAGAACTAGCCCAGGGAATGATGGTCAAAGTACGAGCAATTTTCCTCCCTCGAAAATCCACGTTTAAAAGAAGAGCAATGATTAAACCTATAACTGTTTTTGCTGCTACTGCAAGAGCTGTCCATACACAAGAGCGAACTATAATCTGCCAGAACTCCGGTTTAGCAAACATATATCTATAATTATCTAATCCCGAAAAAGAAACTAATTCCGCCAACTTATTAACCTTAAAAAAAGACATAAAAAAAACATAAACAATGGGATAAAACATAAACAATATGAGGAAAACAAGAGCAGGCAACAATAAAAAGTAGGCAAGGGCCGATTCGGTCTTCCAAAATTTCCCTGGACGAGCCACTTTAATTACCTCCATAGTAGTAGAATTTCCAACGCCCAAAATGTTTATCTGGGGGGCGCAACCCCCCAGATAAACATTCATATACTGTGAGCGAAGTAGTAGGTCACACTCTCAAACAAGAGGTTGCACCCCCAGTTGAATATCTGCTACATTCCCCTTATACTATCAATTTCTTGAGCCGCATCATTCATAGCTTGTTCTGGAGTCTTTTGCTCCAAAAATGCAGCAACAATATTATCCCAGATAATATCATTGCATTCTGGCCACTCAGCAATAAGAGGCCATCCTTTAGAACCAGGGATTTGCTCAATCAAAACTTGATATACTGGAGTCTGGAAATGAGGATCATCAGCTAAAGATTTAGTGACCGGAGGAAACCCTATTAGTTTATCAAACTCCAGCCTCCAGGGGTCAGAATAGAAGAAATCAAGAAATTTAGAAGCTTCTTCTTTAACCTTGGAATCCTTAAACAAAACTATGGAGTCAGTTACAATAAGGCTACTTTGAGGTTTACCTTCAAAATGAGGTATAGGAGCTACATCCCATTCAAAAGTGGCTCCTCGCTGTTCGAGCATGGTAGCAGTAAACCCACCACTCATAAAAAATCCCAAATTTCCAGCAATGAAAAGGTCTTGCAATTCATCTCGCCGATAGGCAGTGACACCGGGCTGGGTCACTTTGTGGGTATTTACCAAGTCGTTCATAAAAGTCATAGCCCCTATCCCTGCTTCATCATTTACTGTACATTTACCGTAGGTTCCATCAGGAAGCATTTCAAAATAGTATCCATCGTTACCAAATAGATAATAAGCATGCTCGGTTAATTCCACATATTTTTGCCCACTCATTCCTACAGCATGAAATTTCTGGTCGGGATTGTGAATCTTTAAAGCCATCTCTAACATCTCTTCATAGGTCTCAGGAGCTTTATCCACGAGGTCAGAGCGATAATATAATAGCCGAGTTCCGGCTGCTACTGGCAATCCGTAAAGAACCCCACCAATTTTCCCTTCCATCAATGCCGGATCGATATTATTTATTAAATCCTCGCTCAACCAATCTTCTATGGGTTCTACTACATCCATGTCCAGAAGCTCCAATAACCACCGAGTGCCAATAACTGCCAGATCAGGAGGCTGACCACCAGCAATAAAAGTAATCAACCGATCGTGACCTTCATCCCAGGGGGTAGAAATGATATTCAAATCTATCTCTGGATGGGCTTCTTCAAAAGCTTTTTCCAGATTGAGGGCATAATCGGGGGTAAGACCATCATACTCCATCCACAGAACGCTAACCTTTTTTTGGGCTAATGCTGATACTGATAAGCCCAAAACCAGCACTAAAATTACGCTTACTAAGAGAAGTCTCCGCTTCAACTTCCGTCCCTCCTTTTCAAGGTTTTTATGTTTTCTCTCCCTTTTTCCGGGAGATGAGAAGTAGAAAATTCACCTCCTTTCTTCTAAAAGCTGTTATTATAATAACTTACTGCCATTTATAATGCAATCCAGATTAAAAGAAACATTAGCCAAAAGTGCTTCCACTGAATGGCGATAAGGAGGAATAACCTCGGCAATCAGGTAATCGTCATACCCGATTGCTTGCAATGATTTCATAACCTCAGGCCAGTTGACATCTCCCTCTAAAGGAATACAAAAACCATTGATATTTCCTACTGCTAAGCGAAAATCTTTAGCATGAACGTTAACAATCCTTTCCCCCAAAATGGAAATCCACTGCTCGGGGTATCCGGAGATTAGAACATTAGCAGTATCAAAATGAACTTTGACGTAAGGATTGCCTATCCTATCTATAAAACATTGGAATTCCAGAGGAGAAAGAAGAAATTTATTCCAGACATTTTCCACTCCCAGGTACACTTTAGCTTCTTCAGCCAGAGAAGCTAAATCTCTAAGAGATTCTTCTGCTTTTTCCAGGGCAACAGGATAGGGAATTACCGGAGATTCCGAATCCCAGGGAACATTTACGTAACCGGGAATGATCAGAATAGATTTAGCATCCAGCTTTGTGGCTATATCTATTAATCTCCTTACTACTTCTTTCCCTTTTTCTCTCGTCTCTTTTTCTGGAGAAGCCAGATTGTATTTCCACAAAAGTCCGGTAGCTAAGCTCCTTATCTCTACCCCTTTATCTTCAGCTAAAGCTCTAATTTCCTTCCATTTTTCTTCTCCCTGGTAGAGCGAAATTTCTCCCTCTTCCTCGGGGCAGAGTTCTATCCCCTGAAAACCATATTGAGCAGCAAGACCAATTACTTCTTCTACCGGCATTCCAGCAGGAAAAGCCCAGTGATTAATACCTTTTTTCAATTCTCTTCTCTCCTTAAAAAACTATTTGTACTTTCAGATGATCTTTATTGTTCAAAACATCATCCATAGCCTTACCAAAATCAGCAAGAGGATAAGTAGCAGAAATCAAGTCTTTCACTTTTACTTTGCCACTTTCTAAGAGATTTAGAGCATACTGCATGGTCTTTTTAACAGCAAAAGAACCTACAATATGTAAATCCCGCTGAAAAACCTCATAAGGGTCGATGGCTATCGCGGAATCTCGAGGAGCCACTCCAAAAATCAAAAAAGTACCATCTGATTCTACAAATTCTATCTCCTTTTCCATAACTTGAGGAATCCCTGTGGCATCTACCACCACCTCAAATCCCCGAGGGGCAATTTTCCTTAATCTTTTACCTTCTCTACCGTCAGCTAAAACTACTTCCTGAGCTCCCAACTTTTTGGCCAAATTCAGTTTCTTCTCACTTACGTCCACTGCCACCACCTGAGAAGCTCCACTTACATTAAACAGAGACAAAAGTAAAAGCCCGATAGGACCTGCTCCAAAAATGAGCACTTTTTCTCCCGGCTGGATATTGCTTCTCCTCACCCCATACACCACGCAAGAGAGAGGTTCAACCAGCGCTCCTTCTGAAAAACTTAGATTAGCAGGAAGATGAAAAACACATTTCTCCGGAACAGCCACCAATTCAGCAAAAGCGCCGTTTCTCGTTACTCCCACCGCTTGCAGATTCAGACAATGATTGTTTTTGTTTATTTTGCAAAAATAACAACGGTCACAAAAAATATTGGGGTCAGCGGTAACCCGGTCTCCTGGCTGAAACTGAGTGACTCCGCTTCCCACTTTAACCACTTCTCCAGAAAATTCATGCCCGGCCACTATGGGGAAATCAGAAAAATATTCGGCGCGAAAAATATGAACATCAGTCCCGCAGATTCCCGCTGCCTTTACCCGCACCAGAACCTCATCTGGCGCAAGACGAGGTTCTTCAATTTCCTGTATTGCCCACTGCTCTTTTTTCTCGAATACGCAAGCTAACATCCTCTTCACCTCCTGTTAAAATAGAAACTACAGGTAACACCACCAAAGGAACGAGCATAGCTAAAGACCCCCAAAGAGGCGCCAGGGGAGAATTGAATCCATAATACCAGGAAAAACCCAGAGAAACCACAAGACCCGCAATCATACTAGAAATAGCCCCCCACCGATTAGCTCCCTTCCAGTATAGACCATAAAGATAAGGAGCTAAAAAACTCCCCGCCACTGCTCCCCAGGAAATAGACATTAAGTTCACAATAAAAGTAACCCGGTAAAAAGCAATTAAAAGAGAGAAAAAAATAAATACCCCGCACAAAACCCTCATAATAGGTAAAGACTTATCCCGAAAACGAGCCGGTAACAAATCAATAGTGATAGCAGAAGAAGAAACCAGAACCAGCGAGGAAAGAGTAGACATAGAAGCAGAAAATACCAGAAGAAGAAAAATTAAGGAAAAAGCAGGAGGCATAACTTCAGCAATTAAATGAGGCATTAAAAGCTCCGGGTTGGGCTCTCCGTTAATCTGGGGAAGCTGGTCGAAAAATAGATGAGTCAGGGAACCAGATAAATAGGCACTAAAAGTGCAAATCAAAGCAAAAATAGTGGCCAGTATAGTGGCAGTGTAAACTATTTTTTCATTTTTCAAAGCATAAAATTTCTGCACCATCTGGGGTAAACCCCAGGGGCCTAAACTAGTCAAACCCACAAGACCAAAAAGAGGCCAGAAACCCGGAGGGCCTACTGCTCCTACCAGTTGCGGATCTACCTCCCGGAGACGAGCTACAATCTGGCTCCATCCCCCCACCTCCGGACGACCCACGAGATAAACTATCAAAAATATTGCCCCTCCCAGCATTATACTACCCTGGAAAAAATCGGTAATGCTTACCGCAAGATATCCTCCCATCACCAGATATACCCCGGTTAACCCTGCTATCAACAAAAGAGCATAAAAATAAGGAATTCCCATCACTACATCAAAAAGATAGCTTAAACCCATATAAACCGAAGCAGAATAAGGAACTAAAAACACAAAAATTAAAAGAGCAGAAAAAGCCTTCAAAAAATTACTACCGTAGCGAACCTGCAAAAACTCAGGCATGGTCATAACCTGCATTTCTTCAGTTACTAATCGGGTGCGTCGAGCCAGAACCAGCCAGGCCAGAAGAGAACCTATCAAAGTGTTTCCCACCACAATCCATAAACTGGAAAGACCAAATCCCCAACCAATATTTCCCGCATATCCAATAAAAAGAACAGCACTGAAGTAGCTTGAGCCATAAGCAAAGGCAGAAACCCAGGGGCCTAAACTGCGGTTAGCCAGAAAGAAATCCCCCACCGTTTTAGTTTTCTTCATGCTGAAATAACCTATGAGTATCATACCTGCCACATAAATCAGTAAAACAATTATTTTGACTTGCATTTTTTGCCCCCCTGCGTTTATTATTATTCTATGAATGATGAAAATTTAAGTAAAGCTTTTGCTATTTTACAGGAAATAAAGGGACAATGGCAAGACAACACCATCAATAGTTTAGGTAATGACCCTTTTTTAGTCCTGGTTAGTGGTATCTTGAGTCATCGCACTAAAGACCAGGTGACTAAAGAAGCTACTCAGAGGCTATTAGAGGTAGCTCCCACTCCGGAAGGCATCTTAAAAATACCGGAAGAAGAATTATCCCGGATTATATATCCAGTGGGCTTTTATCGACGAAAAGCTAAAACTTTGCGAAAGACAGCCGAAATTCTCCTTACCCGCTATCAGGGAAAAGTTCCTGATGATTTAGAAGAATTATTAAAACTACCCGGAGTAGGACGCAAAACTGCCAACCTGGTATTAACCATGGGTTTCCAGAAACCAGCAATAAGCGTGGATACTCATATTCACCGAATTGTGAATCGCTGGGGGTATGTAGAAACTAAAACTCCGGAGGAGACTGAAAAAGCATTGCGAGAAAAGTTGCCTCTTCCCTACTGGGAAATCATCAATCCTCTTTTAGTCTTATTTGGGCAGAATATCTGTCTTCCCCGTCGTCCCCGTTGTTCTCATTGCCCTGTAGAAGAATTCTGTGAAAAAAGAGGGGTGGAAAATTGAATTATTTATGGTATATCGCAACTACAATATTAATAGCCTTTTTGCTTTTTGTAGTTCTATTCTTTAGAAAAAGTAAGTTTACCAAGAAAAAGTTACTTTTGTATTACCTCTTATCCATAGCTTTACCTCTTGTGATTCCTTATCGGTGGGTAGAAAAAATACTCTTTGATTGCTTAGCCGGGCTACCTTCTGCTCTTTTCATATCCTTAGTTTTAATACTCATCGAATGGGCTTTGCTTTTTTTTCTGATAATGAAAGCCAATCAGGAAATGCTTGACGCTCCAGAAGAAAAGCTTTTTCTCTTCCTTCTCTTAGGGCTGGGCTTTGGCCTGGGGAAAGCGTTACGAGATACACTTCTCGTTTATTTCCATTCTCTCTCTGCATTCTATGGATATAGTCAGTTTGCCAATTTTCCCTCCTTTTTTTATATCTTGCAGAAAATTATGGAAGCTCAAATTGAAGTAATATCCGCAGGCCTTTTAGGTCTGGCTTTCCTCTCCCCTGCAGGATATACTTTTCACCACCTGGTTTCTTATTCTCTCCTCTCTTTCATACCCAAAGGGCTGATAACTCTGGCACAGGTTTTAATCCAGTTCGTTCCTTCCCTTTCCTTCTTAGCTTCAGTTTATCTCATCAGTCTTCTTCCTCTTACTTTAATCATCGGATTTGGTCTTTTGTGGTATCTTTATCGTCGTCGACTTTATCAAATCATCCAGGAAGACGAAACACCTCCTCACGAAGAAAATTTCAAGGAGGGAGCCTGAAATGAGGAAATTTTTTTCCGGGAATAAATCACTCTCTGTTATCGTAGGAGTGGTAATCTTTTTAATAAATTTTATGGTAATTTCTTCCCCGCAAGCGAAAGAGACCTTTAGCTATAAAATAATGGTGCAAGAAAAAGAAATAGGAAAAATGATTTATGAAGTGGAAGAAGAAAACAATTTTTTGCAAATCAAATCTTTTATTAAGTTAGCCGAAGAAGAAATGGAGCGAGATGCTCAACTAACTATCTTGCGGGACACTTATGAACCTCTCCGCTCTCAAAAGTGGGTAAAGCTTCCCGGGGGAGAAATAGTGATAGAAACTACATACGAGGAGAGGAAAGCTCACATTAAAATCTCCTCTCCTGAAGGGACTAAAGAAGCTACCATCTCTCTTCCCTCCCCTGTTTTTGATAGTGAAGAAATACCTTATTTAATAGGAAAACTGTCTTGCGAGCAAGAAAAAGTTATATCAGTATTAGTTCCCATCTCGGGAATGGTATGGAGGGGAAAAATTCAAAAAATCGCCGAAAACGAAGAAGAGGAAATTTTCCGATTCACTTTAGGAGGAGAAATTACCTACCTTCGCTATCAAAAAGAAAAACCCCTCCTTGTGGAGCTCCAGGCTCCCCAGCGGGGCTACAACTTAGTGCTGGAAGATAAGCCTGCTCCAAGAGAGGAGAACAACTAACTCATCCGGAATTGTTTAATAACTTTCAATGGTCAGGGTTTCCCCATTGTAGTGTAAACGGTGATCGTCTTTCTATCACAAGTGGGAATAAACCGAACCCACCAAACCTCACTTCCCCGGATTTCCACACGATGCTCTTCGTCCAAAGTCATAAGAATTCAACTTGCACAATAAGGCCTTCCACCCATCAATGTATTCACCTATGCCGTCACCATAAATGTAAACCCAACCAGCAATCACTGACCCTTCACGAGCACATATCAGTCAATAAATGCATCAATATCTTGAAGTTGGGATTGTAGTATATGATAGAGTATTTCATTGTCAACTTTCCAGTAAAGATGGACTGACTAACAATTTTGTATTTCCTATCTTTTGTATTTTTTGTTTTATTCTTTTTCCGGGTAATAAGGAGATATTTTTCTTTATAGCTCTGGATTCCTGATAGAACCATTCAGGAATGACAACGCGGATAGTGGGTATTTTTGATCTCTTTCTTTTGCCTTTTTTACTTCTTGGAGATTGTAGGGAGGTTTTTTCCTATAGTCTGGAATAAAAAAAAGCCATCGGTTCCGATAAACCTTAGCCTTTGCTTTCTCGCCCTCGCAGGCGAGAAATTTCAGGATGGACTTCCACTCAAAAGCTTTGAGCTTCTTATCTTTCAAACAGAAGCTCTTTTTTCCATCCTCCGGCTTAACTCCTCAGAACCGATGGCAATAATAATATACCACCACTTTTCCATTTCGTCAATAGGGGGGAGAAAAAGTTTTTATAGGTTACAAGAATACCAAGCCATTACACCTTTCTCGCTCTTTTTCCCACAATATCGCTTATCGATGTAGCCGAAAAATAGAGACCGGGTTTTTAGTCCAGGTATTACATCGATTTCAGCACAGCTCACCATGTTTTAAAAATACAGATAGAAATGGCATTATCAGCCATTCTATCTCAACGGGCAAATACAAGTAAAAAGTATAGATCTGTCATCATGAATGACACATTTATACACTCCCTTGCTGTCAACGCGTAGACAAAGAGAGTTTTTTATTGCCACTGTTTATTCACAGAAAAGCATCTCCAGTTCTGAAGCACCCATCTGGCCACAAGGCAAATTTTATTATCTTAAATAGTAGCTGGATATTATAAATAATTTCACTGGCTTTCTTTGTAGGGGAGTAGCTCTAGCTCTCCCTGAATCAGTTCTATGAGTATACCATCAGGGTCTTTGAAAAAGGCAATTCTCACTCCCCCTGTGGCATCAAAAGGCTCAAGAGTGAACCTGACACCAGTTTCTTTCAATTTCTTTACCACTTCATCCACGTTATCCACCTTAAAACCAATATGTTTAATTCCTATATCCAGGTCTTTTGCCTCTGTAAGAGGTCTACCCTTTTCCTTAAAATGAAATAATTCTATGGTGGCTCCTCCGGCATCCAGATACACTATCTTAAAGTCACCGCCATTTTGCTCTAACATGCCCAACACTTTGAACCCCAGAACACGCTGGTAAAAATCTATAGAGCGCTCCAGGTCAGAAACGGTGATGGTAACATGGTCAAAAGCTTTTATCATCTATCATCCTTCCTTTCCATGGGAAATTTTCTTCCAGCCTTCCATTTTCCCGGGGATTTTCCTGACACAGATAGTTTATCCCCAAAAGGAAACAAAGTCTATCCAGAGAAGGATAGTAGAGCAGTGTTCTTTCTCAAATTTATCTTTCATATCCTCAATAGATGAGTTCTGATTTAATTCAGGGCCTTCTGCAGATCTTTCACAAAATGCACCTTACCCCAACGGCTCTCTCTTTTTTATTTTTACGAGGATATAGAGCATAAAGGCCACAGGAGTAACATCCATGCCCCGGGAGAGACTTTGCCTCGCACTTTTAAAAGGAACGATGGCTATTTTCTGGAATTTGAATAATGTTTCCTCATTTCTTCATTTTCAGGGAGACCAAGTACTTCGTCTATTACTTTAACCACCTGGTCATAAGATTTAGTTCGGGGATCCCTTATCAGGAATTCTTCTAAGACTCTTCTATCTCCTGTCAGAAAAGCTTCTAAAGCCCACTCCATTCTTAAAATTCTTGGCATCAGATACATCTTTTTAATTCTTTCCGGAATATCTGGTTCCACCTGGTAAGGATGTATCCCGTCTTTATCTGCGTAAACCGGAATTTCCACCGCAACATCGTCTGGAATCCCTGGAAGCGCTCCTTTGTTAAGCACATTCAAAACAAGGTCAACTTTCTCATTGTTTAATAAAGCATTAACTAACAATATATGCTGCTCTCCACTTTTCTTTTCCGGGTCTAGAATTTTGAATACTTCCTGCGTAAATTCCTCTTTAACTTCATCTTTTGCAAGAGAAACTATTTCATCGTACGTTTCCCGGGATAGCAATTTTGCTTCTGGATTTTCCTGGAAGTATCTCGCCACTTTCTGCATGGTTATCGCAACTTCTGCCTGCCTTTCCTGGTACCACTTCCAGCCTAATTCTGAATCCACTCCTCCCCATGGTTCACCAAACCATTTTTTCTTGGTTTCGAGGTTGTAATGGTATTTCCAGCTTCCGTTCCTTACCGTATCCCCAATGGGCATTTTCCCGTAGAATTCGTACATATCCTTCGCCACAGGAGATAGCTGGTCATCAAATGGATTTGTTGGTTTCCAACTTGCAAGCTCCTCCTCAAACCATTTATCAATCAGAGGATAGGCATCCTTTCCTTCGTACAAAAATCTGGTCAGCCATATTCCATGGTTTACTCCGGCAACCTGCCAGTCCACTTTATTTTTATCCAATCCCAGAACCTCTATCATGTGGTCCACAGCATGATGACCGTGACATATACCTACCATGTTTATAGGAACATTCCTGGATATTAAATTAGTCAGTTCAAAAACAGGGTTTGCTGCTTGCAAAAGCCAGGCTTTGGGCGAAAGTTTCTCTATCATTTTTGCAACATCATACATAAATTTTAGTTGATTGAAATTACTGATTGTATAATAATCAGAAACCATATTAAATTCCTGAGAATCTATCCCTCTATAATAACCATATTTCTCAGAAATTCGCCTGACTTTTTCAAAATAACTATGTCCGCCAACCAGCGCTGTATTAACAACAAAAGATGAATCCCTTATCGCATCCTCCACACTGGTAGTGGTTTCAAATTCCAAATCAACTCCCAGCTCTTCAGCATATTTTTTAGCTAATACATACACTGCGTTCAACCTGTTCTCATCAATATCCATAAAGGATACAAGACTACCGGCTAACTCCTTTGTTTTACAAAGATCTCCTACCAATCTCAGAGAAAACGCTGCACTTCCTGCCCCAATAATGCTTAATTTGGTGGCTGCCATTATCACCATACCTCCTTAAAGTTGACTTTTAGCTAACTTTATAAATTCCGGAATCCAGAAGCAAATCCAGCAAAAACAATTTAAAAGACTCTTCACCTAAAATGCACATTGGACGATAAAAAGCTTATAGCAAATTATAGCCCTCCAGGATAAATAACCTGCTTTTATTCTGCAGTAACAGGAAAAATTAGAGAAGCATATCCCACTACTTCTTGATAGTCACCACTTACCTTTCCACTATGGGAGTAAAAGAGCAGTTTTCCTTCCTCCTGTGAACGCCTTTTATGATACTCCATCAAAGCAGCAATCCCTGCCGGGCCACAGATGCTTATATTTTCCCTCCTTATCACCCTATAGAACTCCTCGCTCTGCAAAGAAACAATACAGGATATAGCATGGCTATCTTTTGCTTCTGCTACCCGGGCTGGCTCATAATGAGAAAAATCACTACTGGCCACTACCGCTATTTTACGCTTCCGGGATAGCTCTTGCACAGCTTGACTTATTTCTAAAGCTACTTCCAAAGTTTGATCCCAAACAGTAACGGGTACAATTTGAAAGGGATAAGGAAGAAAATATTGCAAAAATGGAATCTGGACTTCCACAGAATGCTCCAGTTGATGAGCCCGGGAATCGGGAGAAAAAAGAGGATAATGAGAAGCAAGGAATTCCACCGCTTCCAGATCTACCGCTACTTCTCCCAGAGGTGTTTCCCAGAAATCGGCATCACTTAAAGCTACTCTTTTACCTGCTCCTCGATGGTTGGGCCCAATTATAACTATGGTATCCACCGGAGAAGCCAGAGAAAGAGAGTAAAACGACCAGCAAGCCACTGCTCCAGAATAGATGTAGCCTGCATGGGGACTGACTACTCCACTTACCTCTTTCCATTTTGTTAGCTCCTCTTCCTTTCCATGAGGACCTGCTTCAGAGTAAAAAAGCTCTTTAATCATCTGGCGGAGCTCCCTCTCCCGACCGGGATAGAAATACCCCGCTACCGCCGCTTTTCTAACCATCTCTACCACCCTCTATAATGTCCTTTTCTCAAACGAGAAAATACCATAATCAAAAACAAGAGAATGATTGCCAGAATGAGAATGAAAAGATTGGAGCCTCCCAGAAGGAGGAAGGAAGTCCAGAGATAAAGGAAAAGAGAATGACTGTTACCACTCTGCCAGGACTTACGGAAAAACTCCTGGGCTTCTTTTAATTTTCCTTCTTCCCGCAGATGGACACCTTTCTCGTAGTAAAGCTCTCCCAAAGTTTTCTTCCAGTAATCCCGATTTGCACTATCATTCAGAAATAAGTCCTCTGCTTGATAAATTGCCCTATCTAAGTCTCCTCTTTTTCGGAAGAACTCCAGTAGCAGACGAGCTACCTCGGGGTCTTCTCTTTCTTCGGGAGAAAGTCTCTCCATCACTTGCATGAATTTCTGACTTTCTCCTTCTTCCAGCAAAGAAGCTAAATGCAATTTAGGGTTGATTAAAAAGTTAACATCAATAACCTGCAGACGATTATTGCCAGCATCAGCTATCCATAATTTGCCATCTTTGTCTATCCAGAGACCTTCAGGAAAGGAGAACTCTCCCTCACCCCGCCCTTCCTCTCCCATTATCTCCTGGAGAACTCCCTCCCGGTTATATACTTTTATGCGGTGATTGCGATAATCAGAAATAAATACCCAGTTTCCTTGAATGAATAAATAGCGAGGTTGATTGAAGTCTTCTTCCCCTTCTCCTCCCTGACCAAAACGGAAGAGAAAATTACCCTTTTCGTCAAACACTTTTATGCAGTGATGTTGAGTATCTACCACCCAGATATGACCATCTCCATCTACTGCCACCCCTCGAGGATAATAAAACTCATCATTCCCCATGCCTTCCTTCCCAAAGGTGAAAAGCTCCTCCCCTTCTGGACTGAAAACCACTATTCGAGATTTACCGGTATCAGCCACGTATATTTTCCCCTCTTCATCTATCCAGATACCCCGGGGCTCTTGTAGAGGAGTTTTAGCTTTCAAAAAACCAGAGGTAGAGAAATCATCACTATTTATAACTCTCACTTGATTGGCTTTTTGCTCTACAATGTAGATTCTATTCCGTTGTTCATCTTTTCCCAACCCTGCCGGACTATTCAATCCGGTTAAAGCTTTCTGTATCTGTCCATCCGGGGTTAAAGAAAGAAATCTGTTATTCCCCCAATCATTAACTAAAATTAACTGATTCCGGTCATCTACCAGAATACCCACTGGATAATCTAAAAAAGGCAACTCTCCCCCCACTTCTTCAATTATCTTTTCTACTTCCCAGGAAGCTCCCTCTGCCACAGAAAAAATAATCAATAGAAACATAAACGCTAAAAAAGCTTCTCTACTGAACTTCATCACTCAATAATACCTCCATTTCCTCCCTGATCTTCTTCTCTACTTCTTCCACACTCCAACCTTTAACTTCAAAAGGAGGAGAAAAGGTCACCTGGATGGGGAAAGGACGGGGTATCTTCTTATCTCGGGGCAGGCTTTCATAAGTCCCCCGGATACCGGCTACCACCACTGGCACTTCAGCGCGAAGAAGAAGCTTCAGGGCTCCTCTCTGGAAAGTTCCCAGTTCCCCCTGATTACGAGTTCCTTCGGGGAAAAGACCTACTACTTTTCCCTCTTTAAGAAGAGAAAAAATCCTTTTCACTGCTTCCTTATCTCCTTCTCCCCGGTGAAGAGGAAAAGCTCCTAAACGCCGTAAGAAAAAGGAGACTAAAGGGTTACGGAAAAGTTCCTCTTTAGCTACAAAATGTACTCTCCGAGAAGAGGCACATCCCAGCACAATGGGGTCAAGATTGCTGGAATGGTTAGCCACCAGAATACAAGGCCCCTGCCTGGGAATATGATTTACCCCTTTCACTCGAAAAGAGAAAAAAACCTTCAACAAGAAAATGGCTAAATACTTACATATATAATATATCATTTCTCTTCCTATTTTACTCCCTTTCCTCTGTGAGGTTCTACTCCAATTTTAGAGAAAAATTCGGGGTATCAAAAGGTTCTGCATCAAAAACCGGATATACTGAATACTAAACTAAATTCCACCAAACAAGCTAAGACTTGAATCCATAACTTTTCCATTTTACCTTATCAAAATAAAACAGATATAAAAAAGAATAGCAAATAAAAGCCCCACAAGCAACAATCAGAAATGAGGTTTCCAGAGAGAACTCCCCCTTCATAACCCCCCAAAGACAAAAAACAAAGACTTAAATAAAAGTAACCTACTGAGGAAAAAAGTGTCTCTCAGTGGATTCCCAATTGAGGATTTCAGAAATGGTGAAAAAGGAGACATTATTCCTGAATGGTTCTGTCATCCTTTTGTCGTCACCCCTGAGTGCCTCTATTGCCCCTTATCCGTCACCCCTGAGTGCCTCTACGAGGGGTCCACAGTATTTAAAAGCCTTTGGATTCCCGATTAAAGATTTCGGGAATGACGGCGGGGGCATCACTCCTGAATGGTTCTACGAGGAGTCTACAGTGCTTAAAAGCTTTTGGATTCCCGATAAAATATTTCAGGCATAAAACAAAATAAAGGGAATATTCTCACACCCGTCATTTCTGAATGCCTCACTGTAGAAAAAACCTCTTACTACCCAGAGGGAGAAAAAAAGAGATTGCCACACCAGCGATGTGACGGGATTCACGATGACGCACGAGGGATAGCCAGCCGTCTGAGGATTGAACAGGAAGGTAAAGAACATTATAATAGTTTCTGTGATTAACTACCATAATCGGGGGGGGAATACCTAAAAGGAGGCGAAAATCATGCCCAATATTACCGTTGAAGGACCACCAATCCCCGATATCGAAAAAAAGAGAAAACTGGTACAAACCATAACCCAGGTAGCTACAGAAGTATACGGATTACCTGCTCAAGCTATTGTGGTAACCATCCGGGAAAATTCTCCAGAAAACGTAGCAATTGGAGGAAACTTATTGTCGGACCAGAAAAAAAGCTGAGAATCACCGGGTAATTATACCCGGTGATTCTCTAAACACCTTGCTCCTAGAAGGTTAAAAATACTCCCCACTATTTTAAGCCCCAAAATCGCTCAGGAAAGAGAAAAATCTTTTAGAAATTTCTCCATCCCTATTTTAGAATTAGTAGCGAGAATAGAACGGCTCCTGACGTTCCATTCTTTGTTTCCCAGCTCCCTGACTTCTCCTCCTGCTTCTCGTACCAAACATACCGCTGCTGCTACATCATAAAAAGATAGTCCCAGCTGTAAATATCCTTCTAAGCGGCCGCAGGCTACATAAGCCACCCCCAGAGCAGCGCTTCCGAAAGAGCGCAGAGCCTGGCACTCGGCAGCAATCTGAGCATAAACAGGCTCCATAATCTGCCACTTAGCACTCTGGTGAGGAAAGCCTGTTCCCACGATAGTTCGGTGCATCTCTTTTATATCTGAGACTCGAATTCTTTCTCCATTCAGGAAAGCTCCCTTCCCTTTTTCTGCCCAGAAAGTTTCTCCCAGACGAGGAAAGTCCAAAACCCCTATTATCGGCTCCCCTTCTCTGAGATAAGCAATAGAAATACCATAAAGGGGTAAATTATGAATGTAGTTACTGGTACCATCAATGGGGTCAATCACCCAGGTAGAGGAAAAATCTTCCAGAGGATAATTACTTTCCTCTCCCCAGAAAAGGTCTTGAGCAAAATGAGAAGATAGTCCCTCAATTATCATCTCCTGAGCTTCTTTATCTACTTCAGTAACCACATCAAAAGGACTGTTTTTCTCTTTTATTTCTTGAATATGGTTCTCGTGGTCCATCACAAATTTCCCTACTTCTTTAGCCACATCTAAAGCAACCGAAAGACGAGTAATCACTCTCAATCTCCCATACAAGTCCCTAAAGAGCGAGCTATATCTAAGAGAGGTGAATCCAGCGGAACAACTTTCAAGCTGGATATGGCCACTTCCATAGGCAAAGGAACAATCTCTTCTCCCTGGAGGGCCGGGAAATAACCATATTTTCCTTCTGCTATTAAATCTACGGCTTTGGCTCCAAAGCGAGTAGCTAAAATCCGATCAAAAGCCGTGGGGGAACCCCCTCTTTGCAGATGTCCCAGCACTACTGTTCTTGTCTCCAGGCCAGTTTTTCTTTCTATATCCTGCCCTACTTTATATCCGATGCCTCCCAAACGAATCTGATCGTGGCTTTCCTCTACTATTTTTTGCACCACCATCTCTCCTCCTTTAGGACGGGCTCCCTCTGCCACCACTACAATACTGAATCTCTTCCCTGCTGCTCCTCTTTTCAGGATGAATTCACAGACTTTGTCTATGTCGAAAGGAATCTCAGGAATGAGAATGATATCTCCTCCTCCTGCTATCCCTCCATAAAGAGCAATCCATCCTGCGTATCTTCCCATCACCTCCACCACCATAACCCGGTGGTGAGATTGAGCAGTAGTATGAAGACGGTCAACAGCATCAGTAACCACCGCTACTGCTGAGTCAAAGCCGAAGGTCAAATCAGTTCCTCCCAGATCGTTATCAATGGTCTTGGGAACTCCCACTATGTTCAAGCCTTTTTCTGCAAGCTTTTGAGAAACATTAAAAGTCCCATCCCCCCCAATGGCAATTAGAGCTTGAATGTCCATTTGATGGTAATTATCAATCACTTTCTGAGAAAAATCACGAAAAACTAACTTTCCTTCTTCATGCACCGGGTAGCGAAAAGGGTCTGCTTTATTGGAAGTTCCTAAAATAGTCCCTCCGAGGGGCATTATCCCTGAAACGTCATTGTATTCTAACTTTCTCCACTTTCCTTCTACCATCCCCTCAAAACCGTCTAATACCCCTACAACTTCCCAGCCATAGCGGAGAACGGCTCTTTTTACCACAGCATGGATAACTGCATTAATACCGGGGCAATCTCCTCCTCCGCTCAAAACCCCTATTCTTCTAACTTCCACTATTTTTTCCTCCTCATCATAGCTAAAAACCGGGACAGAGCCCTGCTCGCTACTATTCAGCCATCATCTGAAGTCTGAAGTTCTCCAATACTAAATCCTGGCATTTAAACTAAAATTACACTATATAGGGCTCCAGCAGCTGTTTAGCCAGTAAAATACCTCGCAATTTGCTTTCCTGGTCTTTTTCAAAGCTTCTATCTTCGTGTTCGATACTCACCACATAGTTATAGCCCACTTCATAAAGAGCGTTAATGAAAGAGTTCCAATCGATATCTCCCGTCCCGGCCACTTTATCTATATACCAGCCAAAACCAAAGATTCCTACTTCGTCTAACCTATTCCAATCAATACGAGTGTCTTTAGCATGAACATGAAAGATTTTTTCTTTAAAATCATAAACTGCTTTCACATAATCAATTTGCTGCCAGATGAGATGAGAAGGGTCAAGATTGAGACCGAAATAATCTGAGGGAATCATCTCAAACATTCTTCTCCAGATCTCTGGAGTAGTAGCTAAATTTGTCCCCCCAGGCCAGCGGTCTAAGCTATAGAGCATGGGGCAGTTCTCTATGGCCAATTTTACCCCGTGGTCTTCAGCAAATTTAACTAAATCAGGAAAAACTTTTTTAAACTCTTCCAGAGATTCTTCCACATTCATGCGAGGATCTCTCCCTACAAAAGTTCCCACCACTTTTACTTCCAGCTTTTCTGCAGCCTGAATAACTTTCTTCAAATGTTCATGGTAAAAACAACGACTTTCCAGATCGGGATCCAGGTTATTGGGATAATAGCCTAAAGAAGATATCTCCAGGTAATTACTCTGGAATAGTTCTTTTATCTCCTGTGCTTTTTCTTCAGTAAAATTTTCTACGTCGATGTGCTGAGTACCAGCATATCTTCTCTTTTCAAAAACTCGAGGCCAGCAAGCCACTTCTAACATACCAAAACCTTTTTCCTTTGCCCACTTAACTATCTCTTCAAGCTCCATTTCCGGTAAACAAGCAGTCATAAAACCTAATCTCATTTGCTCACCCTCTTTTTAGTTAACTCTAATCCATTTTCCCTCTTTAGCACTGCGGAGGATAGCTTCGCAGAGAACAACTTCTCTAAGTCCATCCGTGAAAGTGGGAAAAGAAAAATCTCCTCTTTTCCCTTCTAAAATACACTGATAAATTTCACGGAAAAGCTGTTTAGAAGTATCGGGAAATCCTTCATTATGTCCTCCAGGGAAAGAAATGATTTTCCTTGCTTCTTCACTGACCAAGGAAGGATCCTTTAAAAGCAATTCGTTAGCTCGATCTCTCCTTCCTATCCACAACTCATTAGGTCTTTCCGAATCCCAGAATATAGCCGAGCGTGAACCATCGATTTCAAAAGAGCACCGATTTTTCCTGCCTGCTGCTACCTGGTTTACGGTTAGCACTCCATGAGCCCCATCTTCAAAGTGTAATAAAACACTGGCGTAATCTTCAGTAGAAATAGGTATATCCTGATAATCTTCTGGCTGCAGTATTTTACCGGCATAAGTTTCTACTGGCTTTAAAGGCTTCTTCCTGGTTTTGTGGAAAGTGGCAAAATCAGCGAAAACTTCCGCTATTTTCTTTTGAGTGACATATTCCACCAAATCTAACCAATGGGAACCAACATCAGCTATAGCTCGAGACTCACCACTTAACTCTGGTTCCAATCTCCAGTTATAATCAGTTTCATAAAAAAGCCAATCCTGGAGATAAGAACCATGAATGGCCAACACTTTCCCTACTTCCCCTTCTTTAACCATCTCGTGCGCCTCGCGAACCAGAGGGTAGTAGCGAATATTGAAATGAACAGCATTTACCAGTCCTTTTTTATCAGCCAGTTCTACTAACTCTTCTGCTTCTTGACGATTCATAGCCAAAGGCTTTTCACAAACTACATGTTTTCCAGCCAGAAGTGCATCTTTGCTCATCTGGTAATGAAGATAATTAGGGGTACAAATGTGTACTACTTCCACTTCCTCATCTTGCAAGAGATCCCGATAATCACCATAGTATTTCTTTACTGCGTACTGATTGGCCTTCTCTCGGGCCACTTCTTCGTTTATATCAGCTAAACTTACCACCTCGGCCAAAAAAGTCCGACGAGATGCTTCGATATGAGCCGGACCAATAAAACCAGTGCCTATTACTCCTACTTTTAGAGTATTACTCATCCTATAACCCCCTTTTCTAATCTCTCTTTTGCCCAGGTAGCTGTGCCAACAGCTCCAGCATCCATGCCTAATTGCGCTGGCACAAATTGAATAGTATCTACCGGAATCATAAAAAGCCTCTCTTGTAAACCCTGCCGAATGCTTTTAAAAAGAAGCTCTCCTGCCTGAGCCACTCCTCCTCCAATAACTATCATCTCCGGGTTAACTACCACACAAATGCAGGAAAGAGCCTGGCCAATGTAAGAACCAGCTCGCTCAATTATTTCTATGGCTACTCCATCCCCTTTCTGGGCAGCTTCAGCAATAACTTTAGGGTTAACTCGACTGAGGTCATCCCCCACTGTATCCCGGATTAAAGTATCATTTTGTTGAACCAGGGCTCGTAAAGCTTGTGCTACCATAGCAGGTCCTGAAGAATAAGCTTCTAAACATCCTCTGCTACCGCATCCACAGCGTAGTCCATTTGGCTCTACTGTGATATGCCCAAATTCTCCTGCTGACCCGTCTTTACCGATATAGAGGTCGCCATTCAATACTACTCCTCCTCCAATTCCCGTACCAATAGCCATCATCACCAGGCTCTGGACTTCTTTTCCCACTCCAAATCTTTTCTCGGCTAAAGTTATAGCTCGCACATCATTAATTACTGCCACCGGTAAAGACAGTTCTTCTTCTAACCATTCCCGGATGGGGATTTCCTTCCACTTATTGGGAAAATTAGGGAGCAAAAGACAAATCCCTTTTTCCCAGTCGATAAGACCAGGAATCCCGATACCTGCTGCCTGCACCCTGAAACCTCGCTCCTCAAACCTTCTTCGCAGCTTCATAGCCTCTGAGGCAATGTCTTTTACCACTTCTTCTGCTTTCCGCATAGCTCGGGTGGGGATTATGCTCCTCTCCAAAATTGTCCCTTCCCCGTCTACCAAAGCTACTTTGGTATTGGTCCCTCCTAAATCTATCCCTAAAAAAGCTGTCTTAACCATGTGAAACCTCCTAAAATTCTATTTCTCGACGAATTTGAGCTTGATCAGCCACCAGTCTTACCGTAAACCGCAGACGATCTCCTCGCGCTATCGATTTAGTCCATTCCACAGGAACTTCAGTTTTTAAATAAGTTAACCTTTCAATAACAAAAGCGGGGAGGCTAACTTGACATCTTAAAATTTTAGCCTCTTCTTTACGAATCTTTCCCACCTCATAGGTTTCATAAGCATGATCAAGCAGAAGGTTATATTTTTCTCTCAAAGTAGAATAAAGTGAGCCTTCCTCTAAGTTTTCTTTTACTAGATCTGGACACAAGTAATAAGGAATAAAAGTTTTCTCTAATAAAATAGGCTCCCCATTAGCTAACCTTACTCTGACCAATTTGTTGATTTTTCGACTCCCATCGGGCAATTTCAAAATCTCAGCCATTTCTTCATCAGCTTCTATCACCCTTTGTTCTAACACTTGAGAGCTGGGCTCCAACCCTAATTCTCGCATATCCTCACTAAAACTATAAAGGCGAGGAAGCCTTCGTCGTAGCTTAGGAGAAGTAACAAAAGTTCCCACTCCTTGCTTGCGATACAGATAACCTTCTTGCACCAGGGAGTTAATAGCCTGTCTCACTGTTATTCTGCTTACCCCGTATCTTTCACATAATTCGCTTTCTGAGGGAATTTTATCTCCTGGTTGAATAGCACCGCTAATAATTTGAGCTTTAATGATATTCTTCAACTGAAGATAAAGAGGAAGATTACTATCCTCTACTAATTTCTCTAATTCCGGCAGAAGATTAGCCTTTCCATCCATTCCTTTTTCCTTAGCATCTATTATCTTTTCACCTGCCCCTCATTTAACAACATTAAACCACTAAAACCATCATGATACAAACTACAAATCACCCTCATAAAGGATTATAACAGAAGAGAACTATAAGGGGGATACTTCCCTTATAACCCCCGGAAAAACATAAAAACCCAAAAAAACAAGCATAAAAAAACAAAAACCACGGAGGGAGAAAAAAGATCTCCCTCAGTATAAGTGATAAAGAATTCCCCCTTATAATCCCCGAAAGACCAAAACGAAAAAACAAAAGTTACTGGGAGGAGAAAGCACCCCTCGGTAGAAACCTCTGGATTCCCAATAAAAGATTTCGGGAATGACGGCGGGGCGTCACTCCTGAATGATTCTACGAGGAGTCTATATTATTACCTCGCTAAATTTCAGGCATGATAGATGAAGGAAGTCCTTCCAGGGAGAAGGTCAGGCTGAAAAGAGCTCCTCCCTCAAG
>FZPS01000179.1_pt85 | contig 33077 bp, 33 predicted proteins | sample 1817821 | NCBI WGS metagenome assembly FZPS01 (sample SAMEA104158645, study PRJEB21678) | metagenome | place: Germany | collected 2015-04-21
TTGTAGCACTGCTTACAGTAATTTTATTCGTAAATGCTTGCGGCAGTAATGAAGCCGGCCCGGTTCCAGACATTGATGAAGCTTCGCCAGATGAAACTAAAAACCCTGAACAAGAAGGTACGATTAATGAAGATTTGCCATCCCTTGCAGGAATTTGTCTAGATGATGCCGCAGAAATAGTAGACATGATTTTAGGGGATGAATATGAGGAAAGCATTAGCGAAATAGAGGGTCACTTCGGCGAGCCCTATTATATCAGGGATTATAAGGATGGTCTATCGATTATAATCGGCCAAAACTCCGGCAAAGTTTTAGAGATTGAGCTCAGTTCAACAAAATACGAAACATGGCTGGGTGACAAGATTGGCGATACTGCCGAAAAAGTCCTGTCAAAATACCGTGAAAAATTCACGGAACCCGAATCCATTCACACAGGCGGAAAACTTGAAGGATGGTTCAATGTGGGTAATGGAATTATATTAATATTCGATTTTAACAAAGAAGACAATATGATTGTGAACACGGACATAAAGCCGGATTCACAAGTGGAACTAATTAAGCTTACAAAGATGCAATATCTTGATTGAATCAGTGCCTAGCACCTAACTTGTTAACTTATTGCAAATATCTAAAGCACCATCTTTTTTGATGGTGCTTTACTGTTTAAGCAACTCCCTGTTTTTGTTAAGTTCACGTGCCACGGCTAAAAATCTTTCATTTAACTTCTCTTTCTCTTCTTCATCCACGGTTTCATCTAGTTTACCTGATAAAAAGGCCAGCTCCAGTTCCAGGCGCTTGATATTTTCAGCTACGGTGCGATAATCTGTCCCGATTTCTTTTTGCGCCTGTTGATCTTTGCGTTTGGCCAAGTAATAATCGTAATTCCCTTCAAAGCAGTAAAGCTTTCTATTCTCTATTGTAAAAACTTTATTTGCCAAACGCCTGATAAAATATCTGTCGTGGGAGACAAAGATAATGCTGCCCCCAAATTTCTCCAGTACCTCTTCGATTTTTTCTTTTGATACTATGTCCATATAATTGGTGGCTTCATCTAAAACCAACAAGTTGGCACCTGATAAAATCAGTTTTGCAAAGGCTACCCTGCCCTTTTCTCCCATGCTTAAATTCCGTATCTTTTTAAACACATCGTCCCCTCTAAAAAGTAAACCGGCAAGGAGCAGGCGAGTCTCTTCAACCGTATTACCTTCAAGCAGAACATCATCAAGTACTGTAGCTTCACTGTTTAAGTTGTCAAGCTCCTGTGCAAAGTAGCCGATTTTAACAGAAGGGTTTATCTTAAGATTGCCGCAAAAGTCCTTATCCAAACCGCATATTATTTTAAGCAGAGTTGTCTTGCCAACACCGTTTTCACCGAGCAATGCGATTTTATCCTGGTGTTGTATGTTAAACGTAACGTCTTGAAAGATTTGCTTGTTGCCATACTTCTTGGCCAGGTTTTTCCCCTGGACGAGAAACCTAGGAAACTTTCTACCAATAATATTTTTATTGATAATATCAAAAGCAGGCGACACCGGTTTTTTGGGTTTTTCAATTTTCTCCTTTTCAATTCTTTCAAGCTGCCTTTGTTTGGCTTTTAAAGCTCTTGCATGCTTTGTGGCCCTAGACCTGTAAAAATCGTTGGTGCCCGCCCCCTTATGGGCACTGTTATACCAGTTCCTCCTGTCATTTATTTCTTCTTTTAATTGAGAAATCCTCATCTGCTCCTTATTGTATTCTCTTGTTAGACTTTTTATCTCAATTTCTTTTTGCTCTTTATATGATGAATAATTCCCCTCATAGGCCTTCAATTCCTGAGAAGTTAACTCCCAAATCTTATTTGCAACTTTATCCAGGAAAAATCTATCGTGGGAAATCACTAAAATTGGTTTTTCAATACTTAAGACAAATTCCTCCAGCCACTCCAAGCTTTTCGCATCCAGGTGGTTTGTGGGTTCATCGAGTATGAGTAAATCAAAGTCTGCAGCTAATGCTTTATAAAGGGCCAGCTTGGTTTTTTCCCCTCCGCTTAAGCTCATTGCTTTTTGCTTCCACTTGTCTTCTTTCAAGCCAACTTTTGAAAGGCCCTTTTTAGCAATGGCGGCAACATTTGCCCTATTGCCGTTAAACTTTAACGCAATTCTAATAGCCTCCTCATAAACGGTGACATCTTTATCAAAGACCGGATATTGCTCTACATATAAAAGCTTCATATGAGGCGGCGAGTAAGTAATAGTGCCACTATCTTTTTCTTCCAAGCCCACCAGGAGCTTGGCAAGAGTCGTCTTCCCAACACCGTTTGCACCAACCAAACCCACTCTATCCCCATCAGTTATTTGGCCGCTGATTTTTTTAAAAACCATTTTTCCCTTGTAGCCCTTTGAAAGCTCAGTAAAATTTATATTCATAAAACATCCCCATTCCAAGTAAAAATATACGAACATGCCCTGCAGTGCAGACAACACTCTGCGATTAACGAAAACTATACCTTTCACACAAAATAAAAACTGCAGCTAACACCTAAGTGTAATGCTGCAGTAAATTGCATAGTATTTATATAGATATGATGCGGATTTTACCAAAGTTCCTGCATCACATATAATATAAATTCGTTCTAAGTTACTTAAGTGTTTTTTAACTAATCCATCCTAAAAAGGGCATACTGGTCCCCTGGCCAAAGCTTAAGGGTTCACCTATGCTCTTTAGGATCTATTTGATTAATTAGTTAAAAAACACTTTCCTCATTTGGCACCTCAAAAACTCGATTTATTTTATTGTAACAAATAGAAGCCGGCAAGGCAAGGGGCCGGGACCTAACTTATTAACTTGTGTGAAGTTATTGACCTTGCCTGACCTTTGTTGTATTATAAAAACTGAAAGAAGGTGTATATTATGGATATAAGTAAATATACGCAAAAATCACAGGAAGCCATTTTAAAAGCCCAGGATTTGGCCGTAGAGCATCGGCACCAGGAAGTGACTTCAAGGCACCTAATGTACGCCCTACTCCGTCAAGAAGACGGCATCATCCCCCGTCTCATGCAAAAAATCGGATGTGACTTAAATCTGCTCAAGTCCCTTGCCGAAGACGCAGTAAATCGGATACCTTCCGTTCACGGCTACGACGGGCCCCTGGCCATGAACACGGGGCTCGCCAGGGTTTTCCTCAGGGCTGAAAAAGAAGCCCAAAACATGAAAGATATGTTCGTAAGTGTCGAGCACTTGCTGCTGGCGCTGCTTGAGGAAGGCGACCATGAGGTAAAGCAGGTCTTTAAAAAGGCAGGTATCAGTAGGAACAGCGTCCTTACTGCCCTAAAAGACCTTCGAGGCAGCCAGCAGGTAACCGGTGAAAACCCTGAATCTACGTATGAAGCCCTTGAAAGGTACGGCAGGGACCTCACCCGCCTGGCCCGGGAGGGCAAACTTGACCCGGTTATCGGCCGCGATGATGAAATAAGGCGGGTCATCGAAATCCTATCACGGCGCACCAAAAACAACCCCGTCATCATAGGCGAAGCTGGTGTGGGCAAGACTGCCATTGTGGAAGGCCTGGCCCGGCGCATAGTGGCAAAGGATGTCCCCGATGGCCTAAAAGACAAGCGCATCATAGCCCTTGACATGGGTTCCCTAATCGCCGGGGCCAAGTTCCGTGGCCAGTTTGAAGAGCGGCTGAAAGCCGTCTTAAAAGAAATACAAGAGTCCGACGGCCAGGTCATTCTTTTCATCGATGAACTCCACACAGTAGTCGGTGCCGGAGCCGCCGAAGGGGCCCTGGATGCCGGAAACCTCCTTAAGCCCATGCTGGCACGTGGGGAGCTGCGGGCCATAGGTGCAACCACCATAGACGAGTACCGAAAATACATTGAAAAAGACGCTGCCCTAGAGCGGCGCTTCCAGCCGGTAATGGTAAATCCGCCATCGGTGGAAGACACCATTTCCATACTGAGGGGTCTCAAGGAAAAGTATGAAGTATATCACGGCGTCCGAATCCAGGACAATGCCATTATAGCGGCAGCTACCCTTTCGGACAGGTACATTTCAGACAGGTTTCTGCCCGACAAGGCAATTGACCTGATGGACGAGGCAGCGGCTAGATTGCGCACGGAGATTGACAGCATGCCTGTGGAACTTGATGACATAAAGCGCAAGATAATCCAGCTCCAAATAGAAGAAACCGCCTTAAAAAAGGAAACGGATGATTTGTCGCTAAAAAGGTTGGAAAGTATTCGACAGCAGCTAGCTGAGCTCAATAAAGAATTCGAAGAGCTGAAAACCATATGGGAAAGGGAAAAAGAAGAAATAAGCCGTATTCATAAAATCAAATCGGAGATAGAGGCCGTCAAACTGGAAATTGAAAAGGCCGAGCGGGAATATGACCTGAATAAAGCTGCGGAACTCAAATTTGGAAAACTAAATCAGCTTGAGAGAGAATTAAGGGTTCAGGAAGAAGCCATTAAACAAAGGCAAAACAAGAAGACCCTCTTGAAGGAAGAAGTTGACGAAGAAGAAATAGCGCGGGTCGTCAGCCAGTGGACCGGCATTCCCTTAAACAAGCTTATGGAAGGCGAAAAGCAAAAACTTCTGCAGCTTGATGAAATCCTTCACCGCAGGGTCATTGGCCAGGATGAAGCGGTAAAGGCAGTAGCCGATGCGGTCCTCCGGGCCAGGGCGGGCATCAAAGACCCCGGAAGGCCCATAGGGAGCTTCATATTTTTAGGACCTACCGGGGTGGGGAAAACCGAACTGGCCAGGGCCTTAGCCGAAGCTCTTTTTGACGATGAGCGAAATATGATCCGAATAGACATGTCGGAATACATGGAGAAGCACTCTGTGGCAAGGCTCATCGGAGCACCGCCCGGATATGTAGGTTACGATGAGGGCGGCCAGCTTACCGAAGCCGTCCGCAGGAAGCCTTATTCGGTAATACTCTTTGATGAAATAGAAAAGGCCCACAACGACATATTTAACGTGCTCCTTCAAATACTGGATGACGGGAGGCTCACCGACGGCAAGGGCCGCACCGTGGATTTTAAAAACACGGTCCTCATAATGACCTCCAACATCGGCAGCCAGGAAATCCTGGACTTCCAGGCTGGAAAAGGAGAAGATTTCTCTAAAATTAAGGAAAAAGTACTTGATCTCTTGAAATACCACTTCAAGCCCGAGTTTTTAAACCGAGTAGATGAAATAATTGTATTTGAGCCCCTTGGCCCCCACCACATGGAAAAAATCTCCGAACTCTTATTAAAACGCTTTGCCCAGCGGATAATGGACTCTATAGGCCTTGAACTTACCTGGTCGGAAAAGACCATAAAGTACCTGGCCGAAAAGGGCTATGACCCAACTTTCGGCGCAAGACCTGTAAAGCGCCTCATACAGCAAAGCATCGAAACCCCATTGAGCAGGCGCGTTATACAGGGAATAAAACCCGGCGAAAAGATAAATCTAGATGAATTTATAGCTGAATGAATATTTTGGGACGGGTACAAATTATTCATCTGGGCTTATTATGCATTAGTAACAAAAGTTTTGTGTTAAGTATAATGTGCTTCCGCTAAAAGCAACACCGACTCCCAAATATTTAAATTCACTTGTTAGCATATTTTCCCTATGGCCTTTCGAATTATACAAACCTCCAACAGCCCTTAAAGTATTACCATAACCCTTGGCAATATTTTCTCCTAAACTCCGGTAGCTTACCTTAAACTTTTTCGCCCTGTCTGCCAAGGTGTCTCCGTTTAATGAATCATGGCTGAAGTAACCGTTTGCAGCCATATCCTTGGAATGGTACAATGCCATTTCAGCCAGGTCTTTTCGCCAGGCTAAAGGCTGCCTACCGTGTCTAAGCCTATACACATTTGTCAAATCAAAGGCCTGTCTCTCAAAAGACCTGGCAACTTCCTCACTAAAATAATCTTCGCCAAAGCTAAGGAAGCTATAGTTACTGTTAGGAGCGTTTGTGCTTTCTAAAATAAATGTAGACAAGCTATAATTGTCATGTATGTCCCACAATATTTCAAGACTGTCTTCTTTCAAATATATAAAACTTCCTCGTAGTTCATACTTTTTCTCTATGACCTCTTTAAAATCACCTATTCTCAAATCATTATTCAACACCCAGGAGGATGCGTTCGTGGCAAAAGCAACTATTTTATTCTCATAAACCCCAACCTGCATGTAATGCTCTATTTCATCGTTGTATATGTACCAATCATAATACTTGCCGCTCTTATCGATCCTGCTGGGCTTTCCCATGATCGCTGTTAATTCATCAACACTTTGGCCAATTCTAAGTTTTACGCCTAAGGCATCATTGTAAAATGCATTGTAATAATCCGGAGACTTGATAATAACTTCTCTTTTGGCACCATCCCATTCTACATCATAGCCTAAGGCCTCGGATATGAATCGAACCGGCACCAACACTCTTCCGTTTTTCACAATCGGCGGAACATCCAGCTCCACATGACTTCCATTGACAAGGGCTATATTTGAGCCTACCGTCAGTTCTATGGTAGTGCTGTCAACGCTCCCTGTAGCTTTTTGCAACTCCTGGTTCCATGCTATGTCCTGTGCCCCATAAGCTTCAAAAATCGCCCTAAAGGGTATCAAAGTTCTGTTATTGTGTAAAATTGGCGGGACATCAAATGTCAATCGTTCACCATTTGCAATTACAGCAATTGCTTTTTCACTGGCAAGTGCTCCTTGCGACATAAAAATGACAAATATTAATGCAATCATAGCAGCTTTAATTATTGTCTTCTTATTCATAGCGACCTCCTATTTAAATGAATATTTTGGGACGGGTACAAATTATTCATCGTCATACACATCGATTACATCGATTAGGCTTTTGACACCAGCCGTTGCACCATAGAATAACTTAAATCCGTCAATTCTGCTATCTCCTTATATGTCAACTTTACCTCCACGGCCAGCTTGTCCAATAAGTTTTGAAAGGCATTGCCTTTTTGTCTCAACTCAAGGACATGGCTGGCTCCGTTTTCTTGAAGTGCTCTTTGAATCAGCTTCCTGGCCACGGACCCCTTCATCTTATCCAGGTCTTCATTTACGTCAAGGTAAATTTTTAAATCCTCTTCTTCATGCATTTTAAGAAATGACTCGTTATCGCTAAAATTTTCCCGCTTTAGCTGCAGCGCTTTTTCATCAAGCAACCTGGACTTGCCCGATAAATAGTCCTTTATGCTGCTCCATTCATACTCTTGAGGTACCTTTACCATGTATGCCTGCACCGGATTTCGATGAATGTATCTTAAGACACCCCAGAAATACCTTTCATCCTCTACGCACTCACTCTTGTATCTCCCCTGAAACACCGGCCCTATTCTATTTTCTTCCCGATTGTAGTGCGATGCAAAAGAACCATTAACTTTTTTCATATAAGCCACCAAATCTTCAGGCTCTGCCTTGAGCAAAAGATGAATATGATTGTCCATAATACAATAGGCATATATGCCTACATCACTGTCCGCAACTTTTTCAGCTAAAAAATTCAGCATTGTTTTCTTTGCATCAACCTTTTCAAAAATCCGCTCACGATTTAGGCCACGCATCATAATGTGGTAAAACCCCGTCTTACTAAATTGTCGCGGCACTCTCGGCACGGCAATCACCCCTTACAGTAGTGAATATTTAAATGAATATCTGAATATCTCGGGACGGATACATATTATTCATCTATATTGAAACCGCTTGTGAATATTTTGTACCTGTCCCAAAATATTCGTTATCAATAACATAACTGATTTTTCTTAAAATGTCTATGATTACTTATCTCCAAAATAAAAAAGCATCTCATGGATGCTTTTTTTCAAAGGGGTATGAATATTTTGTACCTGTCCCGAAATATTCAAAAGGAGGAATGAGTTTTTTGTACCCGTCCCGAAATATTCATTAGAGGAGGGAGATTAGTAGGTCTTTGGATGCGTTGGGGATGACTACGCTTTTGACCAGGGTTCCTTCGGGTTCGGCTTTTTGGCAACCGGCTTCCACGGCTGTTTTTACGGCACTTACATTGCCTAGCATGGTCACATAGGATTTGCCGCCAAGGCCAATGGCTGGCCTTATCTCCACAAGTTTTATATTTCCTGCTTTTACGGCAGCATCGGCAGCAAGGATGCTGGCAGTCACAGAGAAGGTCTCTATGACTCCTAGAGAGTTGAGGGAGTCAAGATCATCCAGTACGATGCCACCTTCCAGGGCAGGAAATACATCTTCATGAACCCGGGGAATCAACACGGAATCGGCCAGGTATTCCTCGGCTTTTCGGCAGCCTTCTTTCAGGGAGTTTTTGACCGCTCCCACCTCGCCGCCAACAAGGATTAGGAATTTACCGGGGCAAATAGGCCTGGCTATAAAAAGTTTTACCGGTGCAATTTTTATCATTGCATCAGCTGTCTCAATACCTGCAGCTATGCTGATGGTCTCTACAAGTCCTATTGCTCTTACCATTTGGCATCCTCCCCCCGGATGACAATTTTTTGTTCATCACAATGCGCTACCGTCCCATCGATACTTGCATGAACATTACAGCCCAATTGGTCTTCAGGCACCCGCCCTATTACCTGACCTATTGTAACTTTTTCGCCCACTCCCACCACCGGAACTGCCGGGGCACCGATATGCTGCTTCATGGGAATGTGAACTTCCGGCGGTTTTACAAATTCCCCGTCAACTAAATGGGCTGGCCTGTCAAATTCCATAAGCTGCAGCCGGAGTTTTAAACGGCTGGTGGGAATTTTGCGCCACTGTCTTTCATCCCGAGCTTTAAAGTTAGTCTTGTCAGTCGTATATCTAAAACCTGTCTTGGCCAATTCTCTTTTTAAAGTAATATTGACCCGCCTTGGGGATAGCTGCTGCGGGCAGGAATAAGCTTCACACACTCCGCACTCACAGCATAGCATCGCCTGCTTGATGTAGCCATCTGTCAGCTTAAAGCCAACGGAAAGCATTATTTTGCTGGGCTCCAAATCATGGCCCAGGAGATAGCGGGGACACTGGAGGGTGCAGTACCTGCACTGAATACAGGCAATCCTGGCCAGTTTCAAAATGCGGCTTATGTCCGACTCCTTTACGGTTACTGCCGGATGCCCTTTGGGGAAAATCAGCAAGCCGCCCGTCACCTTGGTTATGGGTGCACTTGGGTCTGCAATATTTCCCATCATTGGCCCGCCGTCGATGATGACCTTGTCTTTATAATCAACACCTAGAAAATCCAGGAGCCAGCCGATTGTCGTGCCAACCGGCACCTTGAGGGTAATGGGATCTTTCACTTGACCTCCCACGGTGATGAATTTCTGGGTCACGGGAGCGTCTTCCTCAATGGCCCCGTAGACATTGAACAGTGTTTCAATGTTGTTTACCACCGCTCCCACTGCAATGGGGATTCCCCCTTCAGGCACCACCTTACCGGTGACTTCATAGACCATCACCTGTTCATCTCCTGCCGGGAAGAAATCTCCCAATTGAAAAAGCTCAATGTCACTTCCCGTCTGTGACAGTTCTTCATCCAGGGCCTTTATGGCCTGCTTATACTTCCCCTTTAAGGCAATTACAGCCCTTTTGGCACCCGTAGAATCTTTTAAAATATTCAGGGCTTTTACGACTCTATCGGGGAACCTGGCCATGATCTCCTTGCTGACGTCCAGTAAGGGTTCGCATTCCGCGCCATTTGCTATGTAGTAATCTATGCCTCCCTGTTTGAGCTTGGCATAGGTAGGAAATCCTGCGCCTCCAGCTCCAACTACACCTTTTTCCCTCAATGTTTCCCTTATTTCCAAGTTTACCACTCCTAGCTGCCAAATCTGCTAAACGATCCTAAATCCGTCTACCAATATACAGCGCCGCTGACGGGTAAATGACCTGGCAGAAGTCAAGCCTTCACCGGTGGGGCCCGCTATCGTAAAGGTTGTAAAGCCTTCTCCTCCCATGCCGATGCCTGCATATGAAGGGCCGTTTTTCACAAAAATAGTGGTTTCAATGGCCCTGGCGTATTTTGTCATGTGGTCCACATTTTTCGAGTGCATAATTGCCGTATGGCGGTTGCCCTGTTCGCATTTCACTGCAAAATCAATGGCTTCATCCACATCGGAAACCGTCACCACCGGCAAAACCGGCATCAGTTGCTCATGATGGACCAGGGGATGGTCTTTATCTGCAGGCATTATCAGCAATCGCACATCGGAAATTGGCTCCACCTTAATCTGCCTCAGAATGTAGCTTGCGTCTTTGCCTACCAGTTCCTTGTTGACAGCACCCTCTACTATAACTTTTTCGGTAATTGCCCTTGCTTCATCATCGTTTAATATATATACATTCTCGTTTTTAAAGGCGTCCATTAGCTTTTGGGCCACCTCTTCAACTACGATGGCCACCTTTTCTGAGATGCAGGGGAGGTTGTTGTCAAAACTGGCCCCCAGCACTATATCATGGGCAGCTTTGGCAATATCTGCAGTCTCATCCACCACCACCGGAGGATTGCCCGCTCCAGCCCCTATGGCTTTTTTGCCTGAGGAGAGTGCAGCTTTTACTACACCCGGGCCTCCCGTGGCCGAAATCAATCTGACATCAGGATGCTTCATCATCTGTTGACTTGTCTCTATGGTCGGCTCCTTAACGGTGCAAATCAGGTGTCTGGGGCCACCGGCTTTAGCGATGGCATCGTTGATGAGCTTTATCGTCTCGATGCTTACCCTGATGGCCCGGGGATGGGGATTTATCACTACTGTGTTGCCTCCTGCAATCATGCCTATGCCGTTATTTACGATGGTTGACACCGGATTTGTAACGGGCGTTATTGAAGCAATCACACCAAAGGGACCTCTTTCCACAAGGGTGAGACCATGGTCGCCTGATTTTGCCCAGGGAATTAAATCCTCCGTGCCGGGAGTTTTCTTCGCTGCCAGGATAATTTTTGCTATTTTATCATCTACCCTTCCCATCTGGGATTCTTCCACACAAAGGGCCGCCAGGTAGTTTGCATTGTTAATGCTTGCTTCTCTAATAGCGGATATGATGATTTCCCGTTTCTCCAGGTCCAGCAAGTTTAACTTCTTTTGAGCCTCTTTTGCAGCGGCAACCGCTTCATCTACGGTATCGAATATCCCCAGCTCTGATTCATCTGAGCTCGTATCCTTCGACAGCTCCCTTAAGATTTTATCTTTTATGATAGAAATTAGTTCTTCCTGAATCAAAACTAAAATTCACTCCCTTCGGTTATTATTTTCAAGCCCGCCCTTGCAACCATTTCATCTTCTTCAACAGACCCCCCGCTGACTCCGATAGCACCTATGACTTCATCGCCGCAGAAAATCGGAAAACCTCCTCCGAAAGTCACGTACCTTCCGCTGCTTTGGGAGTTAATCCCGTAGAGTTCTCCTTCAGGGTTCGCCAATGGCTTTAAGGCTGAAGTAGGCATCTTGAAGGCAGCACTGGTAAAAGCCTTGTTAATGGAAATTTCTATACTGGCAAAAATGGCTCCGTCCATCCTGTGAAGGGCTAGCAGGTAACCGGCTTTGTCTGCAACGGAAATTACCATTGGCACTCCTATCTCCACGGCCTTGGCTTCAGCTGCCTTTATAATGGCCTTGGCCATATCCAGTGTCATGTTTTGGAGGTCCCCTGCCTTTTTAGAATAACTTGCCTTTACCCTCTCCATGGCCTCTTTAACCGTCTCCTCTTCTTCCTGTAGTTTTGACATGGCAAAAAGCAAATCTGACAATCGGTTTAGATACATTAGCACTTCTTTCCGTATGGGCGTCTCCAAGCCCAATTTCACCGCCTGCCGCTCTGCCCTCCTGGCGATGGTCCTGGCCATGTGAAGGGAAGCTGAAGATTTATATGGCCCAGGCACTATAAAGTCATTCTTTAAACTGGTTTTTGCCATTAGCTCATCAATTCTCGTCTCCAGCCAAGTTATGTGTTCCTGGGAAATCTTATTTTTTAACTTATCAATATCGCCAGTGGCCAGTTCGGCAGCTAACAGAAACAATTCTTCTTCTACTTTTTTCAGTATAGCTGAAATACTTTCTCCAGGATTGAAGGACCTGGCCAGGGCAATGGCTGCTACCAGTTCATCAACGGTGCCGTAAGCTTCTACCCTAGTGTCACTTTTGGACAATCTCTTCCCATCGAAAAGGCTGGTCTCGCCGGAGTCTCCCCTCTTGGTATATATGCCCAATGTCAATACCCCCCGCTCATCTCTAAATCGTCCACTATTCCGATTACAGCTGCATCAACGGGGGCCCTATCATTGGCCATGATGCGACTGGCCGTGCTCCCCGTCACCATCAGGACCAGCTCCCCGACGCCTGCTCCAACAGAGTCTACGGCCACCAATATCTCATCACTTTCCCTTGCCTCATCAATCCCTTTTCTCAATGGTTTTACTATCAGCAGTTTGGAGCCAACTAAGGTCTCATTTTTTTTCGTGGCAACTACTGTACCCACAACTTTGGCTAAAAGCATTTACATCCCTACTCCCTAATAATCTTAAGGCCAAAATCCCTTACTAAATCCTGTGCCAGGGGAGTTATCAAGGCATCCTTGGGTATGATGATCTCCTGTCCCTTTATTAGATAGGGCGCTATATCATTCCGGGTGATGGGGTTTTTATCAACCCTGACGGCACAACTGCATGGAGCCTCGCTCCTTTCAACTGCCTTTTGGCCGAAGATGACTTTCTCCACCGCATCGCCCAAGGTATCTGCAGAGCATAGTTGGACACCATAAGTTTCGAGTATTGAAAGGTTTTTGGCAAAGGCCCTTTTAAGATTGTCATTTGTCCGGTTAAAGCCCAGTTTGCTCCACTGAGGGCCTTCCGCATCTGCCGCATCCTTTGCCGCAATAACCGGAATGCCCAGCATAAGGGCATCAATCATCAACTCGACTCCGTAGGAATCCAGTATGAGATTTGCCGCTTTAGCCGCCGTATTCCTGGAAAGCACCGCCACAATAACGCCGCTGTACTCTTTGAGGTTTTGGATCCTCTCGGCGCCTTCGATATAAACCCTGTTGGCTTTTAACCGCTCCTTTATTTTTTCAGCACGGTGGATTCTTGAAGCGGCGGCAGACAGCATCACATCTACATCCACCCGACTTTGCCCTAGGCTTTCTTCCAGCTCCTTTAAGGCAGTTTCTGCCCCTATGGTGCCACCGGTCATGATCACCAAGAGTCTGCCTTTCATTAATCTCCTTATAGCTTCTTCCACCAAGGCTTTCAGCTTTTCTTCAAAGGACCTGCTGTCCATCAATATCCCCCTTCCCTGCATGAAAGTGCTATACCCAGGGGTGTAACCAGAATGCAGTGTTTAGGAACGTAAACGGGAATGCCGGTTACTTGTTCCACCACATCTTTTAAACCCTCAAAACTGCTTGTGCCACCAACCAAGCAGATTTTTTCCACATCATGACCCGCTATGTGCCTATGTATGATGCTGGCCACTTTTTCCATCACGGGCTTTACTATGGGCAAGAGTTTCCTTTGATTTGAACTGTTGAGCTTTAGCTCCTCTGCCCTGTCAAAATCCAAACCGTAATTTCCGGCAATGACCAAGGTAAAGTGGACGCCGCCTGTGGGCTCATCGGCAGTGTACACGACTTGGCCGGATTTTATGATGGATATCCCTGTGGTCCCTCCACCTATATCCACAATGGCCTGATCTTCCATGCCCAGGACTTTTGCAGCTGCCACAGGTTCCTCGAAGACATCCAACACTTCAAGGCCTGCTGACTCCACCACATACCTTACGGCGCGAAAATCTCCCTCTCCCGTGCCCGGTGGAACTGCACAAGCTCCGTATCTCAAATCTGTCCCGAGGTCTTGCTCAAGTTCCCGGACCATTCTTTCCACGATATTCCTTGCCCTGACGAAATCAACCACGATGCCGTCTCTCACTACTTCTGCCCTTTCTATTTTTCCGGCCACAGGATTGTCCTCATCATCAACTACTGCCACCACCACATTAGCAGTGCCCAAATCTACTCCTACCCTGTAATTGCCAGAGCCAAGTGTTATATTTCCCTTTATGCAGTTCCAAAAGCTTTCACACAACTTCTCTCCAACTTTGGTTTCACAAAGCTGCAAGGGTCTTCCCCCTTAACTAATCAGAAATACTTTGTCGCCGTTTTTTATGCCCGCGGCATTGGCCTCATCGGTATCTACGTGCATTTCTAAAACAAATTTCGGAGACACCCTGACCAGGACTTTATCGAAAATAACCCGGCGCTTTCCGCAGGTCTCCACTTTGACAAACTGGTTATTGCTTATGTTCCACTCTCTGGCTATGTCCTCCGGCATGTGGATATGCCTTAAAGCACATATGACCCCTTCCTCCAACCTTACTGCCCCCATGGGGCCTACCAGCACGCAGCCCGGAGTATCCTCCGTGTTTCCCGATTGTCTCACTGGGGCATCGATGCCCAAAGTATAGCCGTCGGTTTTGGAAATCTCCACTTGAGTTTTGTTCCTTACAGGTCCCAGCACCCTCACGTTTTGTATGACTCCCTTGGGACCTATTACCATGACCGTTTCCTTGGCGGCAAATTCCCCCGGCTGCATCAGGTCCCGGATGGGCGTGAGATCATGGTTTTTCCCAAAGAGGATTTCAAGATGTTCCCTTGATAAGTGGACATGCCTTGCGGAAACATTGACCGTTATGGCAAGTTTTTCACTTTCACTTTTTTCCAGCTCCGAAAGGGCAGCGAACACGATTTTTTTCAGCAGTTCTTTGCTTATATCCATAAACTAATTCCACCTTAATTTTCTTCTTCAAAGTGAATGCAGTTTACTCGAGGTTCACCCTTTTTCCTGGGGCATTTGGGGTCTTTGCACAAATTGCAGCTGTATTTTTCTTCCACGACTTCATCCTGTTCTACGGTCACCTGCTCTTCTTCCTGGGGCTCGCCATCCGCCCCGCCTTGGCCATCTTCTGCTTGCACATCTGCTTGCACTTCTTCTTGTTCTTCCCTTTTCCCTTTTTCAGCATAGGATTTTTCTGGCTGCATGAGTACATCTATATCATCATGGGGCCTTGGAATAACATGGACGGCCACCACTTTTCCAATTTTCGATACTGATGCTTCGGCAGCACTCATGGCTGCCTTTACGCTGCCAACGTCTCCCACTACTTTAACGGTAGTAAGGCCGCTGCCTCGTGCCAATTCATAGCCGATAAGCACCACATTTGCCGCCTTCACTGCAGTATCGGCAGCTTCTACGGCACTTGTCAAACCGTAGGTTTCGATAATCCCCAGGGCTTTCTTGCCTTTCACACTCTCCCTCCTCAAAACCACTTGAGTGGCATGTTTTTCGCCAGCCTGGCGGCATTTGTTCCCAATACTCGGTAATTCTCCATGGTGTCTGCCCCTGCCAGAACCCTCATTATGGGACTGCCCATGGGCATGCGGCTGTGCTGCAGGAGACATGTTCCATCTGACACTATCCCAATGCCTATGCCAAGCTGGGACTCCTGGGCTGCCTGTTTAGCCAGAGACTGGGCATTTCCCTGGACCTCTTTTTCCTCCCAGGGAACCCCCTCTTCTTCCAAACCCTCTCTCAGCTTTTTTAAGGGGATTTGGACCATGTTGCTGTCTTCGCAATATATTACAATTGTCGGCTTTACGTCATATCTTCCCACTTTTCATCACCTATTCAGCACAAGGCCTGTTGCTACCGCATTCCTGGGGCCTTCTTTTCCCCGGATATTGCCCCTCCCTGCCACAACGCCGTAATTGGCCAGGGCATCTGAAATCATTTCGGGTATCTCAAAATCTAAAGCAGAACCTCCCAGTAACACCACAAAATCCAAAAGCCTTATGTTCCCGGCCGGAGCAACCTGCTTCAAGGCTCTCATGGCATTAGTAACAAAGACTTTGCGCTTTGCATCCCGCCTTGCAGCCCTTATCTTTTCCAGCTTCAGATTCCCCGGCAGCGGAATCATTTCATCCTCTTTTAATATAACCACCCTGGCAAATAATTGAGGGTCTAGGGGACTGTCAAAAAACTTCACCGTTTCGTCTTCCAATCTAATGGAAAACATGCTCTCCACCTTTGCCAAGGGATTGCACTTTAAGTCTTCCAGCAGCACCTTGTCCGTTATGCCCAGCTCCGCTCCCATCAGCATGTTCACCATATCGCCGGCGCCGGCCATATGAACCGTCCTTACTTTCCCATCTGCACCTAAATAAGCTGCATCAACGGAACCGCCGCCCAAATCCAAAACCGCCAGGGGTTTTGCGGTGCCCGGGGTCGTCAAGGCACCCTTAATTGCCATGTTGGCCTCAACTCCTGCGATGTGAACTGGGACAGACAGTTCTTCTTCGATTTTTTTGGCCACTTTTTCCATGGGCAGCCGGGAGCTCTTGACCATGGCAGCCATGCCCACCGCATCCTCTGAGAAAAACTCGTTGGCAAGGCCGCCCTTAACCTTTTGCTGGACCAAGGTGTCCACAGCCAGTATGTCCTGGATCTTTATGGAATCAGGTTTCTGACCTGTCAAATCGGCCATGGTGGAGCGAATCTTTGCCAGCAATCCTCCCACGTTGGTGCCGGAAGTTCCCTGGGCGTCCTGAAGCGGGTATATCCGTTCCAGCTCCTCCATTACCCTTTTTGCGCCTTCATCCAGGTCGACGGTGGTCCTGCCCTTTTCTCCGAAGAGGACCAGGCTTCCTGCCGGTATCCTCCTCTCCTGCACGTCTCCTGCAGGAGTCCTTATTACAACCGCAGACCGATTGCCAATCAAGGCTCTTGCCACGGGGACTATGTTTTTGGTTTCCTCCGGGGAAAGGTTGAAAACCGTGGCTATTCCGTACGGATTCGAAAGGGTTTTAATTGTATAACCTTGTTCTGCCACTTCAACTGCTGCCAGCATTTCCAGGGGAACCTTGTCTATGTACGCTACCTCATCTACAATGGGTACTTTCTTTTTTAATCGATTGGATATCAGGACTCCGTCGTCTTTTTGAACTACTGCCCCTTCTACCTGGACTCCCTTGCTCACTGCAGCATTTATGATAGCCGCCGCATCTTCAAAGTCTACATTTTGAGGTACGATTACTATGGTCTTTTCACCGGGCTTTACTTTATCAAGGTGGAAGATGAGGGTAGTTTTCCCTACCCCCAACCCTCTTCCACCTGGTGTAGATGGATTGTGTCCGATCATTGTAGACTCTGTTATGATGGTCTCAGTTATGGTTTCCATGGCCATATCTGAAATCACGGGCGTAGCCTCATTTATCCTGATAAGGTTAAGTTCTTTTATGTCGATGCCGGCTTTTTTTAAAGCATCACTTAAGGCAATCTTGATTCCCGTGATATTCGAAGTGGTTCCCTTTACTCCAGTAGTTGACGCGATGCCACTGGAAATAAAGACAGTCGTGTTTTCTGATACTTCAGCTAGCGCAACTTCTACCGTATTGTTCCCGATATCTACACCTGCAACGAGCATTTTACCCCTCCATTATTCCATTCCCTTTAGTAAGCGCCTGCGCTCATAAACATCAGCGGCTTCCCTGACGTGATTGGCGCAAAGGACTGCACCGTATTGGTTTTCCAACTCTTCTGCTATTGACAGGAGCTCCTCCTTTGACGACCTGTAAGGCCTCAGGGCAGTGTATATCTCAAGGATCCTATCATCGGGGACTTTTGTCAGTTCAGCAGCCCTTCTAAAGTTTTGGGCCAACTGCCACCGACCTACTTGTTCTGCAATTTCCGCCTGGAGCAGCAGTGTCTTGCCCGTTATGCGCAAGTCTTCGGGCTTTATATTGCCCTTCATGACTTCATCTAAAGTTATATCATCTAAGCTCTGACCTCTTGAGGTTTTTACTAAATCCGGCCTGTTTTTCCCGAGGGGATAATCCTTTTTCACATCCAGCTTGCAGCCCTTGGCTTGGGAAGGGGCCTCCGAACACCCTTTTGGAGATTCAGTTTTCCCCATATTTGCCAAAACCTGACGAACCAGCTCTTCTAATTTCTTTTCATCTATCATCCTGAACACCTCCCTAATTGAAAGCAAAGTCAAGCTCTACAGGCTTAACACCTGATTTTACGTACTTGGTCTCGAAATTGTGCATGACTGCCGCCTTTGCCTGGTACTTGGGCCGTGCCATTTGGTCATTTACAACGGGAACGGGTTCAGGCGATTCACCTTTTGCATACTTGGCTGCATTTTTCCCGATCATTCTGTAAGTATCCAAGGTCATCACAGGACATTGGGGGAATAGTTCTAAATTGTTAAGAGGCTGTAAGTCATTGTGGTGAATTACCGTGGTGCCCCGGGATTGGATTCCTATTCCTACGCCGGAACCTGACAGCTTGGCTGCAGTATGGGCAATAAAGGCCACGTCTGCAGTGTGGTTTACCCTTATTATCCTAAACCTCAATCCTTCTTCAGAAATCCCTGCAACGATTTCCCGCAAAATATCCCTTAGAGGAACACCTACTATGTTTTCCTGGAAATGGCGGCCAAAAGCTGGGGAAATTCCCACTACAACCTCATCTTCCACTGTTCCCTGTTTAGCAGGTCCAATTTCTGAAAAATCGATTTTGAGAGCTTTAACTTCTTTACTCTCGGTTATCCCTTCATTTTTTAGCTGTCTCAGCACCTCACTGACTACCTTGTCCACCAGAGCTTCAGTATTTACCATGTTTAATTCCCCCCTTCTTTTGTCTCAAAATCCTCGGGTTTTAAGGCATTGGGGATATTCTTGATCTCATCCCAGCGCTCTTGAGATAAACGATATCCGGTGCCGGGGCCCTGGTAATCGTTGGGGTTATTAACAGCCGAATCTATGTTAAAGTCCTTATCCAAAACCGCCGATGTATGCAGGTAGTCCCCTGCAATCCTCTGCTTCAACATGTTAAGAATATTTTGTGCAATATCCTTAAAGCCGCTCTCCACTAAAGCTTTGATTACATCAAGGCTCGTTATGCCCCGTTCCATCATTTCCGTGGCGGCTTTCAAGTCCTGGTTCACGTCTCTTGGCGGCATATCCTTGGAACCGTTGGCAATTGTTGCGGCTTCCACTTCTTCATCGGTAATTGGCGGAAGACCCAGTTTATCAAATACTGCCTGCAAGGCCCTCGCCGCTTTATTTCTGACAGCGAGGACTTCTTCTTCCAATACGGGTCTTAAGCCTCCGTCTACCATCAAATCGCGCTGAAGGGCCATCCAATCGTCAACGTCTTCTATATCGACGTTTGACCCTGCAAACATATTGTCATAATTGGGCACTGCGCTGTACCCTGATGTAATGAAATCGGTGCCGGGCATCAATTGCAGCAATAACCTTGCAGTCCTTCTAATATCCGAGTGGGAGAAGGTCTGGTCATTGCCTGAGGCCACTTCTAGATCCAGCATCATGGTTATAAGGTTTTCCCCTGCCACTATCCTGATTCCGCTGGGAACAGCACCGGGAACACCTATACAGCTGATGGAACCGTTCTGTAGCCCCTGGACGCCTGCACCTTTGGTTATCATTACGCAGCGGGCTTCCAGGTAGAGCATGGACTTGCCTTCAGCAAAGCCCATCTGGACTTCCGAACCGGTCCCTGAAGTAAACCTCATCTTTATTCCCCGGGATGCATAGGCCGATGCCAGGAAGGCCTTTGACCAGGGTGTGTCGTCGCCGTCGACGAACACCCTCTCGGTGCCGTATACGGAAATGGTCTCCGCATAGGAAGTAAGGCCCCTCATGCCGATGGTTAATTCGAAGGCCTCTTCCAGTGCACATTGGGTCAGCACTCCGCCTCTGCCTGTCTGAGAACCCACTAAAATTGCCAGTGCATTAAAAGGAGCGTATCTGGTAATACCTACGGTAGTTTCCTGTTCATCAAATCCCCTGATGGCAGCCTCGGCAGCATCTGCGGCTATTTGGACGGGGTTGTCCCTCACGTTGGTTACGTGGCATTGATTGGCAGGCCGCTTGCGGGCCCTGGCCTTCTGAATTGCCATCATGATTTCCACTACGTTCAGCTGACTGATCACTTCAGTAATCTTTGCAGGAGTAAGGCCATTGGCAATCCTTACGACTTCAGATCTCGGCACATTTATGTCAACCAGCATTTTGGCAATCTCCGTCGAGTCAAGGGCCATGGCCTCTTCGGCTACGTCCAAATCTATGGCATAATCTGCTATGAACTGGTCGATCATATCGAAGTCTTCGCGGAGTTTGCCGTCCATCTCGACTACTTTGCCATTCTCGATTTTGATGCTGGGCTTGGGATCATTGGGGCTGTTGGTAGCAATCAACCCTACTTCTGGCCATTCGGCTACAAATCCGTCCAGGTTTACCGGCCTTTCGGCCAATACTTTAAATCTTTTAGATTTAAATGCTGTAGACTTCAATTTAAGAACCTCCTTCCAACAGGTTTTTAAATGTACGGAGTAGTTGCAGACAGAGGTTCAGCACCCATAGCCCACAACAGCTGCTTGCCAACTTCTCTGGCAGAGATAATGGCCTGTCTTACGGCGCCGGAATCTCCCGAAATGGCCAGTATTGCCTCGTTGGAAAAACTCGTGCCATTTGCCGGACTGGAGTAGGCCAATATATCAACTTCCGCAGCTTTCACGGCGGTATCGGCACATATCACACCGATGGCAGCCGGTGCTCCCACTATGAGGCCGAAAGCTTTGCCCACGGGAGCCCCAAAAGCCTTTTCTAAAGCGATGCTGGCCCTGGCGCTGTACTGGAATTCCAGGTGACCTGCATCATTGGCATATACGTCGCCAAAAGTGCGATAAAGCTCTTTCAGGGTAACTTCAACTGCTCTGCGAGCATCGGAAACATCCTCTGCTCCGAAAATAATCAATGAGCCGTGGCCAGCGCCACCCTTCGTGTCCCTTGGCAGCTCGATGGTGACGATTTCCGTATTTGTTGCTTTTACAGCCTCATCTGCAGCCATAATCTGTGGTCCTGCTCCGGTCCTTGCACCAACTATGCCTATTGACCTAAATCTCTTGTCTATTCCCATCTTTTCGTGGAGTGCATAGTCCACATTGGCAATAACCAGACCTATGGTATCGCCTTCACTTAAACCTACAAATTCAGTCATCCCCGGATTGATAAATGATTTTGCTGCCTGCTCTTCCTTTGCCTCACTGTTGATTTTTTCCATCACGTCACTGACAATTTTTTGCACCAGTTTGTCTTCCACTGAAGTCACCTCCTAACTTTTGCTTATTCCGTCTTGGGTAGTATTTTTTCCACATCAGAATGAGGACGTGGAATTACGTGGACAGAAACAACCTGGCCTACTTTGCCTGCAGCTGCTGCGCCGGCATCAGTGGCCGCCTTGGTTGCTCCTACATCGCCGCGGACCATGACGGTCACCAAGCCTGACCCGATCTTTTCATAGCCTATTAGTTTCACATTTGCTGCTTTTACCATTGCATCAGCAGCTTCGATTGCCGGTACCAGACCTTTTGTTTCAACCATTCCTAAAGCTTCTCCACCCATATATTCCCCTCCTAAAAAAAATTTTTTATTTGCTTTATAGATTCTATATGGGGAATATTTTGCCTCTATAATATTTTGTGTAAAATCTGTATTTTAAATAAAAAACCCCCTCAACTCAATTGACAAGTTGAGAGGGGTTAAGTAATTTTCTGCTTCTTTCTGGACTAATCCTACATTATTGGTTATTGTGAATCTTCTTATATTGAGACGGAGATAGACCCACGTTCTTTTTGAAGACCTTACTGAAATAATTGGGATCCGAATAACCGGTTTTCTTTGCCACTTCTGCTATGGAAATTATCGGGTTTGCCAGGAGCAGCTTGGCATTTTCAATTCGTATTTTAGTAATGTATTCCACGTAGGTGCAGCCGGCTACTTTCTTAAATAGGCGGCTAAAGTAATCGGGGCTGATGTAGATTTCCTTGGCCAGTTTCGCCAGCTTAATATCTTCATTGTAATTCTCCTCGATGTACTTCATGGCTTGCCTTATTATATCATCCGTTTCGAACTTGTTTGTTTTTGAAAAAACTTCCTCGAGAAAACCTTCACAGCACTGCTTCAAAGCTGCATAAGTCTGGCATTTGGTCAATTTCTGCAAATAGTTGGAATAAATATAGCTGTTCTCGGGTTCTATCAGGCCCACCTGCCGGGCAGTCCTCCACACCATTACCATCATTTCAGAAATTCTGACTTGACAGTCAATAAGGGAGCCCTTGCCCAAGACGAAAATATCCTGCAGGATTTGGTCCAAAACAGCCAAGGCCTCCTTGTAATTCCCCATCTTAACATATTCCAGCAATATATTCTCCTTGTCAAGTCTGTATTCACTGATGCGGCCTAAAAAGTCCACTATCATCTTGGCTGTGATTACATTATTAGAGCCTATGTAAAATCTGCCAAGCTGTGCCGCGAGTCTCGCATCGTGGAAAAGGCTTTTTAAGTCCTCATTGCCTTCACCGACCCCTATGGTCACGGTAATGTCCAAGCTTTCCTCAACCATCTTCCTTATCTCTTCAGCTAGCGAAGCCGCACTGCCGTAAGCAGAGCTAAGGCCCATGACAATTTCTTCACCCATGAAAAATAAAAACACATTGTCGTCATTTAAATACTTGTTTTCCATGAACTTAAAAACCTCGTACCGCTCAAGTTCCGCCTCCGAGTTGGCCGTTGCCACATCGGGTAGGATAACCATTACCGATGATGGAAATTCTTTTATACCCAGCAGTTTTGCCCGGGATTGTAAAACACTCTTGTCTTCCACATGTCCCATAATCAAACTTACCATTATGCTGGACTTGAGCATACCCGCAGCTTGTTTAATAGATTCCAGTAACTTTTCTTCTCTAAGCTTTTTCTGCCTTTCTTGGTTTAACAGGTCCACAATCTTATCCAGTAGGGCCAATATTTCATCAGGTCTGACGGGCTTTAGCAGATACTCTACTGCACCGATTTGCAGTGCCCTTTTCACATATTCAAACTCATCATATGCCGTAATAAAGATGGACTTGCACTTGGGGCAGCTCTTTTTTATCTCCGCACTGGCTGTTATTCCATCCATTCCCGGCATTTTTATGTCAATCAACAGTATATCGGGCTTTAATTTTTCCGATTGCTGCACTGCCTCTATGCCGTTTTTGGCCTCCCCCACCACCTTTAAGGGCAAATCGGAGCTTTCTATTATAGATTTTAACACCTGTCTTTCCAATAGTTCATCATCACAAATCAAAACAGTATATTCCATTATTCTTCACCCCAAGATGTCGCAAGATCCTTAATTGTATTAGGCAATCTCAATCTCGTAACCGAGCCCTTTCCGCGTTCACTGGCCACTTCCAGGCCGTAATTGGGCCCAAAATACCGCTTTATACGTATATCCACATTGGGAATTCCTATCCCCGTTACATGCCCTTTACCCGTTCTCGTAAACTCATTCAGTTCCTTAAGGGTTTTGCTGTCCATCCCCACACCGTTGTCCCTAATTTCAATAATAACATTTTCACCTTCTTCGTAAGCCATAATTTGAAGCTCCCAATTGTCCTCTTTTTGTTCCAAGCCATGGATTATGGCGTTTTCCACCAGGGGCTGCAGGGTCATGACCGGGATTAAAATATCCTGTAAACTTGCCGGAACATCAACGGATGGTTTTAGCAAGTCCTGGTACCTGGCTTTTTGTATGTGCAGGTAGTGCTGTATATAGGCGACTTCTTCCTTTAAAGTGACGAATTGTTCCAGGTTTCTGAGGGAATATCTTAAAAGACTTGCCAGGGAATAAATGATCTCTCCGGTCCGCTTTGCATTTTCAAGATATGAAAGTCTCGCAGCAGTGTTTAAAGTGTTAAATAAAAAATGGGGGTTCATCTGTGCTTGTAAAACTTTGAGTTCCAGGGAATGCAGGGTATTTTCCAGCTGCATTCTGAGTCGTTCTTCCTCCAAGAGCCTTTGCTGCATGAGGTTGTTTATCCCCAATTCAACTATGTAGTTGGAGAAGATGTTTAACATCTCCGTAGCAGCGATCAGCCTTTCTCTCGTGAAAACCTTTACCTCCAGAAAACTCTGGACGTATTCGTCTTCATCTAAGCCGAACTTTTTAGCCCTTAGCCTTGCCTTCCTGATATCTTCCGCCTCGGGAGGTTCCAGGAAGACCTGGCCGCACAGTATATAACCGTAACACTTTTCTTCAACCACAATGGGAGCCGCCAAATCCATCAATCCACAATGGCAGGGGAAGATTACCGGCTTGCCCTGTTCCATGGATATTCGGCCGTGTTCTTCATCCGAGGCGTAGCACAGCTTTTTTCCGATCTCCGTGGAGCGCACCATGTGACAGTGTCTTGTAAAGTTAGTAGGCTCCGTGATGTTTTTTCCCGTCAGGTCACAGGGAATGGCCGCCAAATCCGTTGCTTCAGTAAACTTTGCCAGCATCTCCCTTAATTTTACCTTGTCAATGACATCGGTTAGTTTGTAATCAGTCATGTCAAACCCCCTAAAGGAAATTAACTTGCAAAAAGAGTTTTACTTGTTATTTTATTATAATATATTTGACTTGTAAAAATAAAGAAAAAGACATGGTTTTGGGCAAAAATGTACCATGTCTTTTCTCAACTCTTTAGCTCAATGTGGGGTTTACAACCTTTCTCCAGTCAAGGTCACCGCGCATAAGTCCTTTTATCAATACTTCTGCCGTGGCCAGATTGGTTGCCAAGGGCACATTGTGGACATCGCACACCCTGAGCAGCGCATTTATATCCGGTTCGTGGGGCTGGGCGGTTAAGGGATCTCTCAAGAATATCACAAGGTCCATGGTTTCCTCGGCAACCATGGCGCCGATCTGCTGGTCGCCTCCCAAGGGCCCCGACTGTAGGCGCTTTACCTTTAGGCCGGTAGCATCCATTATCCTCTTGCCCGTCGTGCCCGTTGCGAAAAGGGTATGTTCCTTTAAAATATCCTCATAGGCTATAGTAAAATCCACCATCTGATCTTTCTTTGCATCGTGAGCTATAAGGGCAATATTCATATAAAAACCTCCAAATTAAGCAATTTTTGTGCTTACTGCATTTATCTTACTATATTATGTTTGCTTTTTTCAATAATATCTGTATAATTATATTGTGCAATTGTTCACTAATAATGTGAAAACTCCTTATTATTTTTTCATAAAAAATATTTGGAAGATGATGATATGACTGTTACTTTGGATGATTTTATACTAAATTTACTGTCTAACCCGGCCCTGGTCATTACGGTAATCCTGACATTGGGGACCATTACGGTCAACGGATGGACCGACGCCCCAAATGCCATCGCCACCTGCATTTCTACCCGCTCCATCAGTCCCCAAGGCGCCATAATTATGGCAGCCATATTTAACTTCCTGGGCGTATTCGTCATGACAACGTACAACTCAAAGGTGGCAGAAACCATTTACAACATGGTTGACTTTGGAGGCGATGCCCACTATGCTTTAATCGCCCTTTGCGCTGCCATGTTCGCCATCGTGGTATGGGCAACCGCTGCCTGGTGGTTCGGCATACCCACCAGCGAAAGCCATGCTCTCATTGCTGGAATCAGCGGTGCTGCCATTGCTCTGCAGGGCGGCATACAGGGAATAAATTTTGACGAGTGGGTTAAGGTAATATACGGCCTGGGATTGTCCTTGTTTTTAGGATTTTTTTCGGGCTGGCTCGTTGTCAAGATCGTGGAATACATATTCAGGGGTTCTGACCGCAGAAAGACATACGGATTCTTTAAAAATGCTCAAATACTCAGTGCAGCAGGCATGGCCTTTATGCACGGTGCCCAGGACGGCCAAAAATTCATGGGTGTCTTTATGCTGGGCGTATTTCTCGCCCGGGGACAGGCTTCCGTTACAGAATTCGTGATACCCTTCTGGCTGATCGTGCTCTGTTCTTTGGTCATGGCCATGGGAACTTCCTTAGGCGGAATGCGCATAATTAAATCCGTGGGAATGGATATGGTAAAGTTTGAAACCTACCAGGGCTTTTCCGCTGACCTGGCCGGAGTTATTTGCTTGTTTCTCGCTTCCGTCTTTGGGCTTCCGGTCAGCACCACGCACACCAAGACAACCGCCATAATGGGAGTAGGTGCTGCGAGAAGAATATCCTCAGTAAATTGGGGAATAGTTAAAGAAATGATTATCGCCTGGGTTTTGACCTTTCCGGGATGCGGAATTATTAGCTTTTTGCTGGCACAAGTTTTTATGAGATTATTTTAATATAAAAACATATAGATTGGGGAAGGCATGATTATGCGCAAAAGAGACAATTATTATTTTGACACCTTTGTTGAATTGGTGGATTACTCCTGCAAAGCTGCAGACCTGTTAAATGAAATCGTCTCAAACTACGATGCCACGAACATAAAGGCAAAGATGGAAGAAATGCACAGTATCGAGCACAGCGCGGACGTGGCAAGGCACAAAATGATGGGAAGACTTCTCAAAGAGTTCATCACACCCATTGATCGCGAAGACATCATGGCCATGGCAGATGCCATCGACACGGTAACCGACAGCATAGAAGACGTATTGATGCGGCTGTACATGTACAATATCATTGAAGTTACGGAACATGCCCAAAAGTTGGCCGAGATTATTGCAAAGTGCTGTTATCTTCTAAAACAGGCCTTTGAAGAACTGCCCAATTTCCGCAAATCCAAAAAACTTCACGATCTAATCGTTGAAATCAACCGCCTGGAAGAAAGCGGAGATGCCCTTTATACCGAAGCAATAAGAGATCTTTACCTCAGCAGTAAATCTTATAAGGAAATAGTTGCCTGGGATAATACGTATCACTACATGGAAAAATGCTGTGACACCTGTGAAGACGTGTCCGATGTCATTGAAAATATCATTATGAAGAATACCTAAAAATGGAATTAAAGGGACATATGTTTTTAAAATGTGGAAGGCTTAACTAGACGTTAATCTTATTCTCGGAATTTGGCTACTCTAAAAACGGCTTAGGGGAATTATACCCCTAAGCCGTTTAATTATGTATTGTTAGCTTTGCTCTTTGCATAGCTTCATTTACTTTATTCCATAAAAACTCATTAGCATTTTTAATTATCTCGCGATAATTCTTTTCACCTTGATGCCAGAATTCCCCGGTGAACATCCTCACACCTTGTTCTAATAACTTTTCAATGCAAGTTGTGTACTCTGTATGACCTGTTCCGAAATCCATATTTCTAAATATGCCTGGAGCAGTTTCTTTCAGATGGGCAGCAAATATATGACCTCTACCCGCATTTATCTCCTTAGTTATGTCTATATTATACAAAACACAAGCATTTTTCAAATTGCCTATGTCCGGATAGATGCCTAAATATGGCGAATTTATATACTTAACATAGAACATTGACTTTGAAATAGTATTCATAAATTCAGTTTCCATAGTCTCAAAGCCCAAAACTATACCATAAGATGCCGCCATATCAGTAACTTTCCTTAGGTTTTCTAAAAAGAATTCTTTACTTTTTTCATCACTTTTCTCATAATAGACATCATATCCAGCAAGTTGAATAATCCTAATGCCTAACTCACCGGAAAACTCCAGGGCTTTTCCCATTATTTCAATACTTTTGTCTCTTTTGCTTTTTTCATGGCTACCAAGCGGGTACCTTCTATGAGCACTTAAACACATGGTTTTTATGTGAAAACTCTCTGCTTCCATAGCATGTTTTATTTTCAACAATTCTTGTTTTGTATAATCAAGTCTCGCTAATTTCTCATCTGTTTCGTCTATACTTATTTCCAAATAATCAAAACCAGTTTCTTTAGATAATCTGAGTTTTTCCTGTATACTTAAATTATCCGGCATTGCTTTTTCGTAAATTCCAATATTTACCCCATTTCTTCACCCACTTATCTGCCCATAGTAAGAATCCTTACCATGCTTTCGCAAATAATGTCTATCTAATAAATCTTGTTGCATTCTTTCATCTTTTGCGATTGCTATACCATGCCATGCCATAAAGGCTATTTCTTCTAATATTACTGAATTCCGAACAGCTTCTTCCGGAGAATTTCCAAAAACGAAAGGCCCATGATTTGCAACCAACACTGCAGGTATTTTCATAGGATTAATTCTCCGTTTATGCAAAGTTTCAATTATAACCTTACCTGTTTCAAGTTCATATTCTCCATTTATCTCTTCCCTAGTCATTTCTCTTGTACAAGGAATATCTCCATAAAAATAATCCCCGTGAGTTGTCCCAAGTGCCGGTATATCCATTTTACTTTGGGCCATTATAGTGGCCCATTTCGAATGGGTGTGCGCAATTCCCCATATATTATCAAAGTTTCTATATAATTCTAAGTGGGTTGGTGTGTCACTTGACGGCCTTAGTTCTCCTTCAACTACATTGCCATCTATGTCAAGTACAACCATATCATCTACTGCCATCTCTTCATACTCTACTCCTGAAGGTTTAATCACAATATATTTTCTACTCCTGTCTATGCCGGAAACATTACCCCATGTAAATGTTATAAGATTATGCTTAGGCAACAATAAATTTGCTTCAAAAACCTGCAACTTTAATTCGTCTAACACATCAATCATCCTCCACAATATATACACAGGCTTCATGAATGCTGTTATTTGCAGTTATAATAAAATCTTTATTAACACCATTAACAACTGAAATATTGGCAGGCCCTCTTCCCTTATCTAGAATAACAGTTTCATATTCGCCATCTCTATACTGAACCATGAAAAGTTCTGCATCTTTCCTTCTGGCACCACCTATAAAGGTTTTTTTCCCTCTAATTTGACCTCCCCAAACTACATGCAAAAACTCTGTTTCATTTGGATATTCATAAATTGCTTTGTATTCGCCGTCAATTTTTTTATAAATCCTAAACTTTGCACCATGAAATGGTTCTATAGTTGCCAGTTCATCTATCCCATCGCCATCTATATCACAAATCCCTATATCGCTAATTGGCTTTTTGATTATATGTTCGATGTTCCATTCTTTATAGTTTTGATATGGGGTTAACTTCCCCAAATTTAGATGAAGTAGCTGTGAATCAGCTCATGTTAACCAGAGTTACAGAAGGTGTAATAGTAGTGGCTGAAAGTGGCAAATTAGGCATTAATAATACTTTTATATCGGGAAATATTTCAGATATTACCATGTTGATAACCGACTGTGATGCAGATAGAAGATTTATAGAAAAATTAGAAGATATGGGAGTGAGGGTTATATTAACAGAGTACTGATACAGAAAACTTAATAAAAAAGAAAAAGGCCTAGAGGAATCTATCTTCCTCTAAGCCTTTTTTTGTCGTATTTATTGTACCTTAAGCAGTGCAGCCTTTCTTCTTTGCATTATATATCCGATAGCCAAAAGCGAAAAGCCCACTATATCCGTTTGAAGTCCCGGAATCACGAGCAATAAGCCGCCTACGAAAAAGATTACCCTTTCAATAACCGTTAAATCCATTAGGAAGAATCCTTCCATACCTGCTCCTACTCCAATAATACCGACAATTGCAGTTATACTTATCAAGATCATATCCACTGCATTCACATCTATCAGCAGCAGTGAAGGGTTGTATACGAAAATGTACGGCACCAGGAATGCCGCAATGGCCAGTTTTGTTGCCTGTATACCCGTCTTCAGCGGGTTTGCCTTTGCAATACCAGCCCCTACAAAGGCCGCTAGCGCTACAGGCGGTGTCACGTCTGCAATGATGCCGAAATAGAAGACAAACATATGGGCTGCTAAAACAGGGACATCCATCATAATAAGGGCCGGGGCCGCTATGGTTGACGTGATTACGTAGTTTGCCGTTGTAGGCACGCCCATTCCCAAAATAATTGAAGTTAACATGGTAAACACAAGTGTAAGGAAAAGTTTGCCATCTGCAATATCGACCAAAACCGAGCCGAGTCTTAGACCCAGACCTGTAAGTGTCACAACACCTACAATAATACCGGCACAAGCCGTTGCGGCAACCACGCCCAAAGCACCTCTGGCACCTTTCTCCAGTCCCTCAACAATATCAAAAAAGCTGATGCGGGTATTTTTCTTTAGCATGGCACATCCTATTGTAAGTACTATTGCAACAAGGGCTGCCCTCATTGGAGTATAACCCTTTGCTAAAAGGTATATCAATGCAATAAGTGGAACTAAAAGATGGCCCCTCTCCTTAAGCACATCGCCAATCTTTGGCAGCTCATCTCGAGACATTCCCCTAAGGCCTAAGCGCTTAGCCTCAAAGTGAACTTGAGTCCACACTCCAAAATAGTACAAGAGTGAGGGGATTATGGCAGCCGTTACTATTCTAAAGTAAGGTAGCCCTATGAATTCTGCCATGAGAAAGGCTGCTGCACCCATTATAGGGGGCATAAGCTGACCTCCGGTAGAAGCTGTAGCTTCTACCGCACCGGCAAACTCAGGTTTGTATCCCAATTTTTTCATCATGGGAATGGTAAAACTTCCCGAACCTGCCGTATTTGCCACGGAGCTTCCCGATACGGTTCCTTCCAGGGCAGATGCTATAACTGCTACCTTGGCCGGCCCTCCTGCCGCCCAGCCTGCAACGGCATTAGAAAGATCTATGAAAAGCTGGCCCAAGCCGGTTTTCTCCAAAAAAGCACCGAACAGAATAAAAAGGAATATAAAGGTTGATGACACACCCAGGGGTATGCCAAAGATTCCCTCAGTGGTGTAAAAGAGATGCTGGACCAGGGTTGGAAGATCAGCTCCCCTGTGAGCAAGGACGCCCGGAAGCTGCCTTCCGTAAAGGGCGTATACTAAAAACAATATTGCCACACACACCATGGGTATACCTACCACTCTTCTAACTGCTTCAAGTATTAAAAGTATAGCTATGATTCCAACGATGTAGTCGGTAGTAGTGACAAGACCCGCTCTCATTACCAGCTGCTTGTAAAATACAACGATGTACAGTGGCGCTGCAGCCCCTAAGATGGCAAAGACGACATCGATGGGATGTATCTTGTCTCTCGGCCAACTAACTCTTGCCGGATACAGGAGAAATATCAGGCATAAAGCAAAGGCAAGATGTACGGCCCTTTGCAACATGGCGTCTAGGGTTCCAAAAGCTGCGGTGTAAACTTGAAATACAGAAAAGGTTATTGCAATAGCGGCTATTAGTTTAGCAAAAAAGCCAGTTAAAACTCGGTAATCTGACTCCTTGTCAACTTTTCGAAGAAACTCTTCACTTACCACTTCTGCTTGTTCAAATTCGTTATCTTTGATTTCCGTCATTTCTCACTCAGTCCCTTCCATCGTGAAATTGTTACGCCTTCCAAGTATCCACCTGTCAGCAGCCGTAATTTTCACAAGGTCATCCGGGTCCACAATAGACAGTAAGGGATAAGTATTTTCTCCAACGATAATGGTATGCTTTGGAATAGGCGAAACCAGTATGGGAATGGAAGTAAATTCTCTATTCATGCCTGTCAGCTTGAACTTGCCCTGTTCATTTGTAAACTTCCCCTCTTCTTCCGTAAAAGGGAGCCCCACTCCCAAAGAAGAGTAAGTGGTTTCCGTTAGGATTAACCTGTTGTCCTCGCATATTTCAAAGACCTCGTATACAGGTGTTTTCTGCACCGAGTGTATAAAACTTATTGTGAATTTTTTCTGTGGAACCGCGATTATTTTTTTGATATTCTTCCCTTCAGCTTCTATAATTAAAACCTTCGTATTTACTAGTCTATAATTAACAAAAAAAAATAGCAATGCCGCTGTGACCAGTATTGCAAAAAATTTTAAAGATTTTTTCATAAAAGCTGAGCATTGGATTGCTCCAATGCTCAGTTACCTCCTTTATTATAGCTCATCAAAATACTTCTGGGCGCCTGGGTGAAGTTCTATAGGCATACCTTCGGTGCCTGTTTCAGGTTTTATAAGTTCACCTACAGAGTGAGCTGCTTTAATTCTATCAAGATTGTCATACATCTGTTTTACGAGGTTGTAAGCCAGATCCTCGTCCATGTCACTTTTTACTGCCAGCATCGCCTGAACAGCAACGGTTTGGATATCTTCATCTACACCGCTGTAGGTGCCAGCAGGTATAGTAATTTTTGTATAATATGGATATTCATTCATCAGTTTTTCGATTAAATCATCATCTAAGGAAATCAATTGTAGGTTATGCTGAGCCGCTATATCCGTAACGGCTGCTGTGGGGAATCCTGCAGTTAAAAAAGCTGCATCGACATTGCCGTCTTTGAGGTTGTTGGAAGCTTCTGCAAAGGATAGGTACTGTTCAGTAATGTCGTCATAAGTAATTCCTGCAGCATTAAGAATCTGCCTTGCATTAGCCTCAGCGCCACTTCCTGCCGCGCCTACCGCAACTCTCTTGCCTTTGAGGTCAGCAACGGAATTGATTCCCTTGTTTGCTAGAGTGACCAACTGAACTGTTTCGGGATACAAAATGGCAAGGCCCCTTATGTCCTCATATTTCTCTTCAAAAAGCTCCACGCCATTTGCCGCATAATAAGTTATGTCATTTTGAACCATGATGATATCGGCTTTGCCTTCCTTCAACAGGTTGATATTTGCAACTGATGCACCCGTGCTTTGAGCTGTAGAATTGACTCCGGGTATGTTCTTATTCCAAATTTCAGAGAGTGCTCCGCCTAATGGATAGTAGGTCCCGGCCGTTCCGCCCGTGGCAATATTCAAGAATATTTGCTCCTGTGGTTTTGCCTCTTCTTCCTCCCCACCATTTTCCGGTGCAGGAGTGCTTTTTCCTCCGCCACAGCCGGCCAGCATCACCAGGATTAGCACAGCAGCAAGTGCTAGGGCTAACACTTTTTTACTCATGATTAATCCCCCTTTAAATTAATTTATTATTTTTTGTAGGTGAACATAACGAAAAAATAATAACATACTTGTATGCAATTTGTCAAGTATACATTAGTGCAAACATTGTCATTTACAGTTCACATACTAATTAATATTTTAATACTTTACTATTAATTTGTCAAAATTGAGTTATAAGGAATATTCTGTATTTGTCCCCTTTATTTTACTCATTTTGCCTAAAAATCATGCATAATTAACTGTATTACAACAGAAAGCTTGACTTTAGATTCCAGTTTAT
>FZPS01000154.1_pt23 | contig 33074 bp, 24 predicted proteins | sample 1817821 | NCBI WGS metagenome assembly FZPS01 (sample SAMEA104158645, study PRJEB21678) | metagenome | place: Germany | collected 2015-04-21
CCCCTAAATTTGAAATATATCCAATTAGTGAATTCACTAGCCTTTTTCTTGACGGTACTTAGGCTATATATACCTCGCTTTTGCCTATTGCTAGTTACTATTTCCTTGTGCTTGATTACATTTCTTCTAACCTTTTTGAATGCTTTTTTATTACTGCTACACATGACACCATCCTTTGGCATCTTAGCCTTCAGAAATTGCTCTATTTGATCTGAACTTAGCTTTTTGCCATCAAATTTTTTGAATAATAAGTTGCCAGCTCTGTCTGTAGCAGCCAATACGGCTACTTTCTTTGGTTTTTGCTTCCTAGCTCGCTTCAGCTCTTCTGCATTTTTGTATATTCTGCCTTTTTCGGAATAATCCATCAATAGTTCATCCATCTCTACTACTCCGAAAAAATTGATATTATCTTCGAAACTTTGTAAAGCTGCCAATATTTTGTGTCGCCAAGCGAAGCTTGTTGGTAGGCTGATGCCTACTTCTTTAGCACAAGCTCTGAGACTTTTGCCTGCTACCATACATCTGATGTAATCGAGCATTTTCTCTTTCTTTTGCAACCTGTAAACAAAAGTACCTGTGGTAACTCTAAACTGTCTGCCACAGTCTTTGCAGCGATAGTTTTGCATCCCATTTTGTAAACCATTTTTAATAATATGATTGCTTCGACAGTCTGGGCATAGTGGTGGGGCACTGAGTATTTTCAGACCTTGATAATCGACTACATCGGCTTCTAATTTTTTCATTAGAGAATAAAGATTGTCTAAGAATTCTTTATTCTCTTCCTTACTCATAGCAAGGTATTTACTGGTATTTTCTACAATTTTTTTCATGAATAAAAATTTTTGTAAAAATATAAAAATTATTTAACATATAAACTTGAAAAACTTAAACATTTATAAATTTTTTTATTATTGGACAGTCAAATATAAACCACAAAGTTCACTAATAATGCTCAAGGAACGCTGTGATGAGTGAAACTTTGTATAATATCTTCGTGCTCTTTGTGGTTAAAAAATAACCTATTTGTAACAATCTAAAATTTGATTACCCACACTATCCGTTATAGAACTAAATATTATGCATACCCCATTATTTTGTAAACTATTAAGCCTAAGACTTCATGAAAAAGATTATTAGTTACCCCTAATGCTGAAGCATCAGGCAAAAAATAAAAAGAAGGAGATATAGCTTGTAGAGATTTGATTGGAGCTACAGGATAAGCAATGCAATCTATTCCTTGCTTTAAAAAACATTTGTATGCTCTTCTAAAATGCATAGAAGATGTGATCAGTATAGTCTTGTCATAGGGTATTTTTAAAGAATCTAAAATATTTTTTGAGAAAACTGCATTTTCATAAGTATTATTAGATGTTGATTCTACTATAAATATCGAGTCGGGATAGCCTATATCTACTAATGCTTGTTTTAACAATTCAGCTTCTAATATATCTCTATGTATCATAGAACCACTGCCACTACTTAAAAGTATTTTTTTTACCTTACCTTGATTGTACAATTTCAGTGCCTGCATTATTCTATCAGGATTATGCATAAAAACGATATTACTATCTTGAGTTTGAGTAACTATGCCACCACCTAAAACTATAGCTATCTCATAAGTGCTATCAGGTAATGGATTTTTTGGTATTTCCCAAAATCTACCAACATTGGTAACCAAAAAAGGATTAGAAAAAATATAAAGTAATATCACAGCAACCAAAACCCATAATTTTTTATTTTTTTTTGAAAAAATAGCTATTACTAAAAGTAAAAAAACTATAAATAGAGGATTGATTACAAAGTCAAATATTTTTGAAAGATAAAAAAATAATGAATCCATTCCGATTTATTAATTATTTTAATAAAAGACGATAAAAAATTATTTTTGAATTGTTATATTTTTTCAAAATACATTGTTTTTTATAATATTTTCGAAATAATTAATAGTTTTTATTAAGCCAGTTTTCAGATGTATTTTAGGTTCCCAATTGAGGATAGTTTTAGCTTTAGTGATATCAGGTTGCCTTCGAATAGGATCATCTTCGGGCAAAGGCTGATAAACGATTTTTGATTTAGAATTTGTCAGCTTTATAATCATTTCAGCTAATTCAATTATTTTAAATTCATCAGGATTTCCTAGATTGATAGGACCAGTTATATGGTCATTAGTGTCCATCAACTTGATAAGTCCATCTATCATATCATCTACATAACAAAAACTACGTGTTTGATTACCATCTCCATAAATAGTGATAGGTTTATTTTGCAAAGCTTGAATTATAAAATTAGATACTACTCTTCCATCATTTGGGTGCATACGAGGCCCATAAGTATTAAAAATACGAGCAATTTTTATTCTTACTTTATTTTGAAAATAATAATTTATAAACAACGATTCTGTACATCGTTTGCCTTCATCATAGCAAGAGCGTGGTCCAATAGGATTTACATTACCCCAATATTCCTCATCCTGAGGATGTATGAGAGGGTCACCATATACTTCACTAGTGCTTGCTTGTAGTATTTTACCTTTTACTCTTTTGGCTAAACCAAGCATATTTATAGCTCCCATTACAGAGGTTTTTATAGTTTTAATAGAGTTATATTGATAATGTATTGGAGATGCTGGACAAGCTAAATTATAAACCTCATCTACCTCTAAATATATAGGATGAATAATGTCGTGTCTAATGAATTCAAAATATTTATTAGAAAGTAAATGAGCAATGTTATCTTTTGATGAAGTAAACAAATTATCTAAACATATAACTTCATTACCTTCATTTAATAATCTTTCGCATAAATGAGAACCTATAAATCCAGCCCCACCAGTTACTAATATTCTTTTATGTATCATTTATTTATTTTTTTAAAATTAAAACCTACAACTTATCTATTTTGATCTTATTCCGCTGTAGTCTCTATCTAACTTTCATAAAATTTTAATATGTTCTAACACCTATACAATAATAAAAAAATCCTTTTTGTTTCATTTCTCTTGCATCATAAATATTTCTACCATCAAGTACTAATGGAGTTTTCATTAATTTTTTAACTAAATCCCAATCTGGCAACCTAAATTCTGTCCATTCTGTTACTAGCAACAGAGCATCTGCATCATTTAGTGGCTCATACATATCATTAGCATATTCTATTTTGTCTCCCAGCCTTCTTTTAGCTTCATCTATACTAACTGGATCATAAGCTATCACTTTAGCATTTTTTTCTAATAGTTTATCTATAATAACTAAAGATGGAGCTTCTCTCATATCATCAGTATTAGGCTTAAAAGATAATCCCCACAGTACAATTTTTTTGTCAGATATATCGCCATTATAAAATTTAATTAATTTTTTTACTAATATACTTTTTTGATCCTCATTAATATTTTCGACAGCTTGAAGTAGACGTAGGGGATATTGATTTTCTAATCCAGATTTTATAAGTGCTTTCACATCTTTTGGGAAGCAGCTACCACCAAAGCCAATACCTGGGTATAAAAATTTATTACCTATTCTCGGATCAGAGCCTATGCCTAGTCTAACCATATTAACATCGGCACCTAATATCTCACAAAGATTAGCAATATCATTCATAAAACTAATTCGTGTAGCTAGCATAGCATTGGCAGCATATTTAGTCATTTCTGCCGAAGGGATATCCATAAAAATAAGTGGATGTCCATTTAGAGTAAAAGGCTTGTATAATCTTTGAAAAATCTCTTGAGCTCTATCAGATTCGACTCCAATAACTATACGATCTGGTCTCATAAAATCATTAATTGCGTCACCTTCTTTTAAAAATTCAGGATTAGACGCAACATCGAATTCTATATCTACACCCCTTTTATCAAGTTCATAGGATATAGCTTCTTTAACTTTTTGGGCTGTACCTACTGGTACAGTACTTTTAGTAACTACTACGAGATAATCATTCATATAACAACCAATAGAATGCGCGACGTCTAAAACATATTTGAGATCTGCACTACCATCCTCATCAGGAGGTGTACCTACTGCTATAAAGACCATCTCGGCTCCATCTATTACATTTGCTAAATCTGTATCGAAGCTTATTCTTCCTTTTTCTAAATTTTTTGTAATTAACTCATCTAACCCCGGTTCGTATATTGGAGATAATCCTTTTTTTAATTTATCTATTTTATCTTTATCAATATCTACACAAACAGTATCTACACCTACTTCAGCAAAACATACACCCGTTACTAAACCTACATATCCTGTCCCTACAATTACTATTTTCATAAAATTATTTTTTTGCAAAATAAATAATTTTTTAGAAACTATAAAATTATCTTTCGCATATAACTAGATAACTAACAAGGAGAAAAGATGATGAGGTGAAAGGTGAAATGATAACAAGAAAAAGTGGATACAAGGTTTAGACATTTAATATTTTAGAATTTTTTGTAAAGTTTCTTTTTGTATTTATAAATAATATCCTTAGAATATCTATTGAATATATTGACAAGCTATTAAAAATAATAATATTATTGTAAAATATTTGAAAATATCTATATATTTGTAAAAAATTTATTATGAAAAAATCATTATTGGGAATTTTATTATTTCTTTTCTCTTTTATATTATTATCACAAAATTCATTTAGACTATATCATCAAGGAATGCCTTTAATAAATCATGACTCTCTGTATTTTTATTTGGATAGTAGCCAATACACAGTAGAATATATGCTTTTAGGTATAGAAAATATTAGCAATACAGATAAAAATGTCAAAGTAAAAAAGAACGAAATATTAATCGTACCAGGATCAGAAAATACTTTTTGCTGGGGTATGTGTTATACATCATCAGTATATATTTCTACTAAATATATAACCATACAAGCTCATACTACAAATAATACTGATTTTTATGGTGAATACTACCCAAAAGGAAATTTAGGTACTTCTATTATAATGTATACTTTTTTTGATATAAATAATCCAGACGATAGCGTCAGTGTAGTTGCATTTTATATAGCAACGCCTGTTAATACAGAAAATTTTGATTTATGTAATAATTATTCTCTATATCCCAATCCTAGTTCTGGCAAAATATACCTTAAAAAAAGTTTTACAAATGAAGCAATAATAACAATTTATAATCCTTATGGTATTAAAGTATATGAGAGTTTAATAGAAAATAATGAAATAGATATATCTATGTTATCAGATGGATTATACATTTATAGAATTTTAGTAGATGGTGAAATAAAAGGATCAGACTATTTATTAATACGAAGTAATAAATAAAAAATTTTGTTCTTTTTTAGGGGGAGAAGTGCTAAAAAAATTATATATCAACACAAAGTCATGCCAATTTGTTTTTTAGCTACGTCTACATATTTTATTTTTACTCTTACTCGGTCTCCTAATTTGTATTTAATACCCGTACGATGTCCTACAAGCATATAATTATTTTCGTCTAAATAATAATAGTCATCCTTCATATCTACCATATGCACCAAACCTTCACATTTTTTACCATCTAATTCTACAAACAATCCCCACTTGCTCACACCAGTTATATATCCTGTAAATACTTTACCTACTTTATCTAACATAAACTCTGCTTGTTTATACTTGATAGAATCCCATTCTGCATTTTGAGCTTTCTCTTCCATTTCACTTGCGTGTTTACACTTTTCCTCTAATTCTGATATTTTTTCATATCTTATTTTGTTGTTTTTAGCTAAATATGACTTTAATAAACGATGAACCATGATGTCAGGATAACGACGAATAGGCGAGGTGAAATGAGTATAATATTTAAAGGCTAAACCATAATGCCCTATATTGTGTGTAGTATATATAGCACGAGACATTGTACGTATTGCTATCTGATTGATCATATTCTCTTCGGGTCTATCTGCTACTTGCTCAAATAAATGATTCATAGATTTAGCTAGAGCTACTTCATTTTCCAGGTTCAATTTATATCCTAATTTTCTTAAAAAAACAGCAAAATTGGCAATTTTTTCCGCTGAAGGCTTATCATGAACACGATACACAAAAGGTAATTCTCTATTAAATTTTTGTTTTAATATTAAACCTATGTATTCTGCCACAGTTTTATTAGCTAAAAGCATCAATTCCTCTATTAATTGATTAGCCTCTTTTTGTTCTTTTGTGACTATATCGATGGGTTTTTTTTGCTCATTCAAAATAAAATTTATCTCTTCAGAATGAAAATTTATAGCTCCACGTCTAAAGCGATCTGCACGCAAGATCTGAGCCAAATCATTTAATGTGCGTAAGGCGTCATGGTTTACATCATCTCTTTTACCTTCTATTATTTGCTGCACTTCTTCATAATTAAATCTATAATCTGAATTAATAACAGTTTCATAAAAATCACTACTTAGCACTTTTGCCTTACTATTCATTTTTAAAATTACTGAAAATGCTAATCTATCTTCGCCAGGTTTCAATGAACACACATCAGCAGACAGTCTTTCGGGGAGCATGTGAAGTGTTCTATCCACTAAATATACCGAAGTAGCTCTTTGATATGCTTCTTTATCAATTTTGCTTTGTGGCTTTACATAATGAGTGACATCAGCTATATGTATACCTATCTCATAAGTATCATTGTCCAATTTTTTGAATGAAATAGCATCATCGAAGTCTTTAGCTTCAGCGGGATCTATCGTGAAAGTAAGCACATCACGAAAATCTTTTCGGTATTTTATGTCGGTTTCTTTGATTTCTTTTGATATGTCTAAGGATTCTTGCAAAACATCTTCAGGAAAATCTAGATGAAATCCATTGTTTACTAGTATAGACAGCATCTCTACTTCATTTTCACCAGGTTGTCCTAATACACGTATTATCTTACCTACAGGAGATCTAATTCCTTTTTCCCATTCTACTAATTCCACCACTACTTTATCACCTTCTGTAGCTCCATTTATTAGTTCCTTTGGGATTACAAATTCTACTGGCATCCTGGGGTCGTCAGGTATCACATAACCGGCGTATTCGCCTTTTTCGAAAACCCCTACAAATTGATTTCTATTGCGTTCTAACACTTCTATTACTATGCCTTCGGGCTTTCTATTTTTTCGTTTTGGCAATAGTCTTATTTTTACTTTATCACCCGGAAGTGCTTGTCCAGTATTTGGAGCAGCTATAAAAATATCTTCATTTAGATCTGGGTTAATAAAATAAGCCTTACCAGTACTTTTGAAATCTAATTTACCTATTAAAACACTCGGAGGGGCTTCTTTTTCTATGATTTGGGGGGCTAACTGATATTTGCCTCTGCCTACACGAATTAATGCTCCTAATCTACATAATTTTTCTAATCCTTTAGCTACTTTTTGCCTATCTTCTAAATTTGTATAGCCTAATTGTGCTGATATTTGCTTATAATTAAAACTCTCATCAACTGATTGTTTAAATATTGCTAAGATATTAGCTAATAATGGCTCTTGTTCTATCTTTTCTAGATTATCTTTTATATTTTTTGTTTTATTCTTTTTGGGTTGTTTTTTAGTCATAATTCAAATAAAAGTTTTGTATTTTTTGCAAAATTAATTTAATCTATTAATTTATACGTATCTAATTGTATAAAAAAATCAATCATCCTTTTATAAAAAAAACCTCAATTACTTCAATTTTTTTTTAATCTCTGTCATAAAATCTATACCAAAATATCAAAGTTTTATTACATTGGTAAAAGGGATGTTTGTAAACAAAAATTTTGTCGTACTTAAATTTTTTATGGCAAATTTAAGCATTTTTTGTAAATTATTCTTAATATTAATTTTTTATCTAAATATCAAAATTGAATATATAATTAACAATGATTTTAGATTAATTACACTTTTTTTAAATTATTATGTTCTCACTGATAATTTTTTTTTGATATAGTATAAAAATTGGGACTTTCATTAATGGAAATACTTGAGCAAATAACCTAAATTTATAAATGTTATTTTTACTGATGATTTTTATGTATTTTTGTTTAAAAAGAAATTAAAAATCATATTTAAAAAAATTGAAATCAAACTTTATTTTTTACATTTTGATTATTTTTGGTTTTTTTAAAGTATAACAATAATGATATACTTTTTTTATTAAAAAAAATATGAATAATAAGCATATATGAAATTAGTTAAGAAAGATATTTTTCCATATATTTATCTTGTTTTAATCTCCTTACTAATATTAGGTATTTTTTATTCATTATTTTTAATTTCTGTATCTGAAATTACTTTAGCTCTAGTGTGGCTAATAGAGGGCAATTATAAAGATAAATTAAGTAAACTCAAAAAGCAACCATATGTAATTTTATGGATATCCTTATATATTTTTTTAATTATTGGTTTGTTTTATTCTACTGATCTCAAATATGGCTTTAATGATTTACGAGTAAAATTGCCTATGCTTCTACTACCATTAGCTTTTGCTACTATCACACCACATGATTTTTTATATAAATATTTTAATAAATTTTATTTATTTTCATCATTAATTTTTGTATTAATACCAATAATAGCTTATATTACAGGCTTGATAGCTAGCGTAAAAGATATATCTTGGTACCAAAATCACATTAGAGCCTCATTATTGATCACTATTGCTATTGCTATTATATTATTTTCACCTGAAACTATTAAATTTAAAAAAAATAGAATTGTTATTCCGATTTTAATTATTTTATTTATTTTTTTTCAAATATTAATAGCATCATTAGCTCCATTTCTTCTTTCAATAATGATTTTTATCATTTGGCTAACTATTAAAATATATACAAAAAACAAATATATAGCGATAACTTTTTTGTTATTACTATTAATTGGTTTACCATTAGGTATGTTTTTTTGGTATCAAAGTTTTTTTGGTATACCTAAACAAATTTCTAAAAATGATATAAAAACTTTAGAAATAGAAAACAAAAATCTATTTAATCCATACTTAATAGACGAAAGCCTTGTAATAGCTTGGAATGAAGTGAGTGAAAAATCTATAAATGAAAATAATCCATTAGCTGATATCACCTATTATACAGCTGTCAGATTTTTAGCTTCTAAAAATTTGCCCTTAGATTATCGTGGCATAAAAATGCTATCAAAAGAAGAAATAAAAGCAATAGAGCAGGGTATACCTAACTATAGGCTTTTTAATACAATACCAATAATCACTCGCGTATATAATCTCTTTTATGAAATTTATAGAATTAATAAAGATGGACAATTATATTTTTATGGTTCACTAAGTCAGCGATTAATATATTTACAAGCCGGTATATCATTAATAAAAGAGAAACCACTTTTTGGCTGGGGGACAGGAGATGTAAACCTAGCATTTACAAAATATTATTCAAAGAATTATCCTGAAATATCACCTAAATTATATCGAAAGGCACACAACCAATTTGTTACTATAGGAGTTGCATTAGGACTAGCTGGTATGTTATTATTGTTTTCTTTGTGGTTATATCCTATTTTTAATACTAAACTTCGCAAAAATATTTCAAGTCTATGGATATGTCTGTGGGTTATTTTTACTGTTATGATGCTAATAGAAGACATGCTCGAGGGTCAGCAGGCTACTACTATGACAGTATTTTTTTTAAATTTTTATTTACTTTTATTTAAAAATCCTTCAAAAATTTAACGATTTTATTTTAAAAAAATAACTTTATTCAAAAAAAAATATTGTTTTAGAAAATGGTACTTATAATTTTTTGACTTCATAAGAATGATTTGTTGGAAGGGGTTTCATGTAATTTATTTTTGTTATACCTTAAGTATTTTATACGATTATTTGGTAATTAGACGCAATGTATATAGTCTAAAGGTTGTCGATAAGAATATAAATGATTTCAAGATTTAGCTTAGGCCATTTAGAAGAGTAGTTACCAAATACTTACAGAGCTATTTAAATGTGAGATATAATTAAAACTACTTTAAGTATAACAATTATTAATTTCAATATTTTTTTGTTTCTTCACTACTAACCCAATTAGATTTTTATTAAAATTAAATCTAATCATACTTTGAATAAGATGTCAACTATGTATACTACACCGTACTAGATGAAATAATAAAATAAAGAATTGGAAATGAGGGAATAGAAATACAGGAAGCAAATAAATATATCATTAATTGTAAGTCATTAACTATTGAAGCCATATAATGTCTATATTGTGTCTTTGTAATAGTTATTGTAAAAAGTTGTATTTTTATAAACCTCGCCACAAACTTTTAAAAGTTAATATTTTAATCATTGAAGCAAACGAATAGATTTAATATTTGAAAAATATCATTTTAAAATTTTACACGTTCAAAGTTTAATCCATAAGCGGCTGATACTTTCGTGATAGAGAAAAATGCTTTTGGGTCTTCTTCATTAATAATACTTGTTATGTGATTTCTATCTGTACGGCGACATATAACTATTAAAACATCCATAGGTTCTTTAGTATACCATCCTAAACCTTTTAATACACTAACACCTCTACCCACCTCTTTTATTATTCTATCGGCAATTTCTTTATTTTTCTTTGAAAAAATCATAAATTGATAACTCTGCTTATTACCTTCCATTACTAAATCTATTACATAAGATGTTACAGCCATCACTACATAACCATACATTACTTTTTCTATACTATGAAATATAAAATATGTGGAACCGATTATCACTATATCAAATAATAAAATAACCTTGCCAGGTGTTATATTTTTATAATAATTTATGATCAGTGCTATTATGTCTGTACCACCGCTAGCACTACCTTGTGTAAATACTACACCTAATCCTGTCCCACACAAGGTAGCTCCTATAATAGCTGCCATAAATTTATCAGTTACTAATGGTTCTTTGAATAAAAGTTGAAATATAGATAATGCTATTACATTTATTATAATCCCCACTATTGTTTTGATACCAAAACTTGCATCTACGAGCTTGATTGCTAAGACTACTAATATCGCATTGACTACCAATACTGTTAATCCAATTGGAATTTTGAGAGTAAACCATAGTATACTAGCTATACCTACTAATCCACCTCCTATTATTTCTGATGGTATCAAAAATGCATTCCACCCTATAGCATTTAATACTAATCCTATTGTTATTAATAAATATGAACGCACTTCTTTCCAAGACATAATTTTACTTATTTTTTATGAATGACAAAAATAAATAAAATATTTTACTACACTTAATTATAAATTAATGTGATTTTTATGAGAAAATATATCAACCAAAACAATTAATATAACTCGTAAGCTCCAATATCAGGAACGCCATTTGCTATTCTAGGGCCTCCAGAGAGGTCATTATTAATACCCCAAGAAATATTTATCTTGCCAGCATCTATGCAAGGAGAATTATTTTGTAATCTAAAATCACCAATTGAATGATTACGAAATTCAGGATCTTTATTTCTGATGCAATTAATAAATATCGAATCACCTAAATTATATTTAGTGCGCAATAAACAATGATCTAAAGTTAGAAAAAAGTTGTCTATTCCGGGATGTTTATCTATTAAAATTTCTTCTTCTTGATCTCCATACACAATGCAGTTGCCCATGTACACGCTTATAGGACGTATTTGTATATTTCCATTTATATCTTTATAATAATTATTTAATGCTAAAAGTGAGCTAGATCTGTGAGACGTATTCCAAAAATTAACAAAATTACAATGTTTGAACACATAATAACCACCAATAGACAACAAAGCGGAATAGTATTTAGCATTTGCGAAAAGGCAATTTGTGGCAACTATTTTGGCTCCTTGAGCAAATAGACACGCAGTAGACATATTGCGAATAATAGTATTATTAATTTTTAGAGTAGGATTAGCATTAGCTACAGTATCTGCATGTATACCCACATTGCCATTTTGTATGATAGCCCAATCTATCTCATTGTCTTTACTAAGAGCTGATAACCATATTCTATCCCAGCCACCAGCTTGATCTCTATAGAAAGGATCTAATCTATCACTAGTAATTAGCACAGGCTCAAAAGGATTTCCTTTTATTTTTAAACTACCACCTTTATACACCCAAAGCATAGCATTTCTATGCATATATACTTTAGTACCGGCAGGTATCACTAGAGTGCAGTCTTCGTCTACTACAGCTATACCATAGATTACGTGAGGCTTATCGTTTTCCCATACTCCCGAAACCAAGCTATAAGCTGGTAAATATTGTGTAGGGGGGTGGTCAGGAGTATGAAAATATGCGTTCTGACCAAGGGCCGCTAATTTAATTTTTTGATTTTTACCATTTACAATGAAAATTATACTATCTTCTATTATAAATGGTGTATTAGCATCATTAGGATCTATAGTGGCATTAATAAATAAAAATAAGCTATCTTTAGCATCTATTTCTAAATCAATAACTATTGGACCTGGCTCACCGTCTATATTAAATCGAAACATTGAATTGCTACCATTACTTAAATAAACTTTATCTATTAATATAGGTTTAGATGATGTATTATATACTTTTATAATTCTCGTAATAGTAGTGACTGTAGCGAAACTAGTGTCTATAAAAACACTATCTGACGAGAATTTTAATAAACTATATCTATCGTATTCACGCTCAGGATGGCAAGAAATTATTAAAAGAATAAAAAGTAATAAGATTGTTAAATATATGCTTTTAATTTTTTTCATTTTTTTATATAATATTTTAAACAAAATTAAATCATTAATATTAATTCTAAATATTCTTTTTTTTTTAATTTTACTCATTTATAATTTTAAAACAATTAAAAAAAATTATGCTTTTAAAAAATATTACAAAGATAAAAAAAATCTAAATTTTTATAATCACTTTTGCCTTCACCTAAATATTCTATTTGAGCTTTTATAGTTAATTGTAAATTATTAGCAATTTTTTTATACATTTTTATCAAATACAAAATTTATTTTGATTTAAATCAAAATAAATGTGTAATTATATCAATTATATTATTTTATAAATATTATTTTTATGTAAATAATTATTTATAACTTAGCAAAAAAAAATATGGATACATCAAAAATTAAATGGGCTGAATTGCCATTTGGTTATTTTAAAACCGATTATAACATTAGGTGCTACTACAAAAATGGAAGTTGGTCACCTATAGAAGTGAGTGATTCGGAATATTTTCCGATTCACATTGCAGCTACGTGTTTACACTATGGTCAAGAGATATTTGAAGGCTTAAAAGCATATAGAGGCAAAGATGGTAAAATCAGATTATTTAGATGGGATGAAAATGCTAAACGTTTACAATACAGTGCTCAAGGATTAGTTATGGCAGAAGTCCCAGAAGATTTATTTTTTCAAGCTATCAAAGAGGCTGTATTGAGAAATGAAAAATATGTACCTCCTTATGGTACTGGTGCTACTTTATATATCAGACCTCTTGAGATAGGTATTAGCGCTGAAGTGGGAGTGAAAGCTTCAAAAGATTATATGTTTATCGTATTTGTATCACCAGTAGGTCCATATTTTAAAACTGGCTTTAAACCTACTAAAATAGCTATTGAAAGAGATTCAGATAGAGCAGCTCCATTGGGTACTGGTACTTATAAATGTGGTGGTAATTATGCAGCTAGTTTACGTGGTACTATTAGAGCTGCAAAATTTGGTGCAGGCTCTCCTATGTATCTTGATCCTAAAGAAAAAAAATATATAGATGAGATAGGAGCTGCTAATTTCTTTGGAATTAAAAATAATACTTATATTACTCCAGAAAGTTCTAGTATTTTGCGTTCCATAACTAACAAAAGTTTACAGCAACTTGCTAAAGATATGGGGTTAAAAGTAGAATGTAGACCTGTACCTCTTGAAGAATTACCTACTTTCGAAGAAGTAGGTGCTTGTGGTACAGCAGCAGTTATCACACCTATTGGTGAAATTATTGATATGTCTACAGGTGAAACTTATAATTTTTGCCCAGATGGTAAACCAGGACCTATTTCTACTAAATTATATAATACTTTAACTGGTATTCAATTTGGAGATATTCCTGATAAACATAACTGGATTACTATTTTAAATGATTAATAGTTACATTTTAAAAAAAATAGAGGTTCAAATATTTGAACCTCTATTTTTTTTAAAATTTTGTGTAGATTATCTTTTTTTGATTATTTATCTATCTTTTTTAGTACATTTATCAGAATATCAAAAGTTCTTTTTACGCTTGGTATTAGTAATTTCTCGTCAGGACTGTGTACGCCTTTCATCTCGGGGCCTATTGATACCATTTCTAACCAAGGAAATTTTTCACTAAAAAGTCCACATTCCAGTCCAGCATGTATAGCTCTAATTATAGGTTTTTTATTCAAAACTTTTTCAGTTTCCTCAGCTACTATTTTTAGTAAAAAACTTTCTGGATTTGGCGTCCATCCTGGATAACCATCAGTTACTTCTACTTTTGCATCAGCTAATTCAAAAGCAGATTTTACTTTATTGCCAATATTTTCTTTAGCAGATTCTAATGAGCTACGTTGACTAGTGGTGATCATGTACTCATTGTTTTGTCTTTTTATACTTGCTAGGTTGGTGGAGGTTTCTACGAAATCTGGAATATCTTGTGACCATGCAAAAACTCCATGAGGTATAGCATAAAGCAAACGTATTATTCTGTTTGCCAACTCACTATCTAGCCATTTATTAGTTTTTCCCTTTTTTGAAATAGATACTTTGACATCGGGGTCACTAATTTTTAATTCTGTTTTAAAAATATTCTGATATTTTTCTACAATGCTTGCAATTTTATTAAAATCCTTATCAGTATCAAAAGTTATAATTGCTTTAGCTTCTCGTGGTATAGCATTATGCAAATTGCCGCCTTCAATGTCTATAATTTGTATATTTTCATAGTTTACTAACAAATCATAGATGATACGTGTAATTAGTTTAATAGCGTTACCACGTTTCTTTTCTATATCATCTCCAGAATGTCCCCCTTGCAATCCAGAAACAAAAATTTCTGCACTATATTTTTCTTCTCCACTTTGATATTTGATAGGTAAGTAGCCAATGGTATTTTTACCACCAGCACAACCTATGAAAATTTGTCCTTCATCCTCACTATCTAGATTTATCAAATATTTACTTTTTATCATATCATTTTCTAGTGCATTAGCACCGGTAAGTCCAGTTTCTTCATCTACTGTAAAAAGACATTCTATAGGACCTAACCCCTCGATATCACTATCTAGAAGCGCTAGTTGCATAGCTACCCCTATGCCGTTATCTGCACCTAGAGTAGTGCCTTTAGCTTTTACCCATTCATTATCTATGTATGGTTCTATTGGATCGATTAAAAAATTTTTTTCTACATCAGCATTCTTTTCACACACCATATCTACATGACATTGCAGAGCAACCATAGGTTTGTTTTCCCCACCTTTGCTGGCTGGCTTTCGTATAACTATATTTCCTACTCGGTCTTTTTTATATTCTAAGTTTTTAGCTTTAGCAAAATTTTCTAAATATTCAATTATTTTTTCTTCATGTTTAGATGGCCTGGGTATTTGCGTGATTTCATAAAAATACTGCCATACTTTTTGTGGTTCTAAATTTTTAAATGGATTATTCATAATAAATATATTTTTTGCTAAAATATGGTTTTTTTTATAATTAATTTTTTGCAATTTGAAAAATGTATATTATATTTGTAAAAAACATTCAAAAATATGAAAACAATTAAATTTTTGTTAATTTTAGTAGTTGCCTTTATATTTATGGGCAATGTAAATGCACAAACAAATTTAGCTGCTTGGCATTTTGATGTGTTAGCAGACGCTCCTAATACTCCTAAAATTATCCAAGCTGATTATGGACTTCAATCAAACAGTGCTACTATTTATTTAGACGGTACTCATGGATCATCTGATTGGAATTCTTCTACAACAAACCCAGAATTAACTTCTTTTGGTGGTAGTACTACAAATGATCAACGTCCTAGTCCTAATGCCGGTCAATCTTTAGCATTAGCTAATTCAAGTGCTAATGGTAAAGGTTTAGTATTTGCTCTATCAACTGAAAATTATGAAAATATAAAAATTTCTTATGCTTATAGGGCTACTAGTGCTGGTTTTAAAATTCATAGATGGTTCTACAGCATCAACGGTACAGATTTTATTATAATTGATAGTGTATCTATTACTAGAGATGCAAGTTGGCATACATTAAATATCGATTTTAGTAATATTGCAGCTATAGAAGATCTAAGTTCACTTTTATTAAAAGTAGTAGTAGATTCTGCTAGCTCTGCAAGTGGAAACAATAGAATAGATAATTTTTATATAACTGGAGAAGAAATTACCCCTACAGATACGATCCCCCCTACACTGATATCTGCAGAAGCTATTAGCGATACACAAGCTAAAATAGCTTTTTCTGAGCCAGTAGATGCTACAGCTGAGAATGTAAATAATTATTCAATTACTCTTGGAGTGAGTTCTGCAGTTAGATTAACTGGGTTAGATTCTGTGCTTCTCACCTTTACTCAACCATTAGTTCCAAATACTGAATATCAGCTTTGTGCTAGTGGCATCCAAGATTTAGCTGGCAATGCTATGACATCATCACAATGTGATAACATAGAATGGATAACTACACAACCACAAGATACTATTCCACCACAACCATTAAATGCATGGTTAGAGAATTTAAGTGAAGTAAAAGTGTCCTTCAATGAGCCAGTAGATGCTAGTGCAGAAAATATTGCTAACTATACAGGTATAAATGTAGCTACAGCTACTAGAAACACCACATTGGATACTGTAACTCTGACACTTACCACTCCTATACCTAATGCTACTCCTACTACAATGTATGTAAGCAATATCAGTGATACCGCTGGTAATGTGAATACTAATGTTTATGAATTTACTTTATTTATGGATACAGTTGTGCATACTCCTAATTGGGTAATCACTGAGATAATGTACAATCCCCCAGAAAGTGGAACTGATAGCTTAGAATTTATTGAAATAATGAATAACACAGCCTATACAATGAATTTCAAAGATTATACTTTGAAATATAGTACAACTTCTTTTACTTTTAGTGAAGATTTATTTGTAGAACCTTATGGATATATATTAGTAGCACCAGTAGCTGATAAAGCAAGTGCTTTCTATGGTAAGACATTTATCCAGGGAGCTACAACAGGGATATCAAATAGTGGCACTACAATAGTCATAAAAGATCCCGATGGTATCACAATAGATACAGTGAGATATTACACTTCTGCACCATGGCCTGCAGAGGCTAATGGTGGTGGATATAGTTTGAGCTTATGTGATCCTAGTTTAGATAATAATGACGGAGCTAATTGGTCCTTAGGTACTAGACCTTTTAGCATAGTAAATGAAAAAATGGTTTATGCTGACCCAGGAGAAGGCTGCTATATGCCTGGTGACACTATCCCACCTACACTAATATCAGCAGAAGCTATAAGTGATACAGAAGCTAAAATAGCATTTTCAGAGCCAGTAGATGCTACAGCCGAGAATGTAAGTAATTATTCCATTACTGTTGGAGTGAGTTCAGCAGTTAGATTAGCAAGCTTAGACACTGTTTTACTTACATTTACTCAACCATTAGTACCTAATACTAAATATGAATTATGCGTAAGTGATATTCAAGATTTAGCTGGTAATGCTATGACATCGACAGAATGCGATAGTATAGAATGGATAACACAACCACCACAAGACACTATCCCACCAGAACCATTAAATGCATGGTTAGAGAATTTAAGTGAAGTAAAAGTGTCTTTCGATGAGCCAGTAGATACTAGTGCAGAAAATATTGCTAACTATACAGGTATAGATGTAGCTACAGCTACTAGAAACACCACATTGGATACAGTAACTCTGACACTTACCACTCCTATACCTAATGCTACTCCTACTACAATGTATGTGAGCAATATCAGTGATACCGCTGGTAATGTGAATACTAATGTTTATGAATTTACTTTATTTATGGATACAGTTGTGCATACTCCTAATTGGGTAATCACTGAGATAATGTACAATCCCCCAGAAAGTGGAACTGATAGCTTAGAATTTATTGAAATAATGAATAACACAGCCTATACAATGAATTTCAAAGATTATACTTTGAAATATAGTACAACTTCTTTTACTTTTAGTGAAGATTTATTTGTAGAACCTTATGGATATATATTAGTAGCACCAGTAGCTGATAAAGCAAGTGCTTTCTATGGTAAGACATTTATCCAGGGAGCTACAACAGGGATATCAAATAGTGGCACTACAATAGTCATAAAAGATCCCGATGGTATCACAATAGATACAGTGAGATATTACACTTCTGCACCATGGCCTGCAGAGGCTAATGGTGGTGGATATAGTTTGAGCTTATGTGATCCTAGTTTAGATAATAATGACGGAGCTAATTGGTCCTTAGGTACTAGACCTTTTAGCATAGTAAATGAAAAAATGGTTTATGCTGACCCAGGAGAAGGCTGCTATATGCCTGGTGACACTATCCCACCTACACTAATATCAGCAGAAGCTATAAGTGATACAGAAGCTAAAATAGCATTTTCAGAGCCAGTAGATGCTACAGCCGAGAATGTAAGTAATTATTCCATTACTGTTGGAGTGAGTTCAGCAGTTAGATTAGCAAGCTTAGACACTGTTTTACTTACATTTACTCAACCATTAGTACCTAATACTAAATATGAATTATGCGTAAGTGATATTCAAGATTTAGCTGGTAATGCTATGACATCGACAGAATGCGATAGTATAGAATGGATAACACAACCACCACAAGACACTATCCCACCAGAACCATTAAATGCATGGTTAGAGAATTTAAGTGAAGTAAAAGTGTCTTTCGATGAGCCAGTAGATACTAGTGCAGAAAATATTGCTAATTATACTGGTATAGATGTAGCTACAGCTATTAGAAATACCACATTGGATACTGTAACTCTTACTTTAGCTACACCATTACTAAATGCAGTACATTATACTTTATCTATTACTAACATTGCAGATGAGGCTGGTAATATAAATTCAAATGTATATGATTTTGATATTTTTATTGATCTTACAGCACCAGCTATTGTAATAACAGAAATTATGTACAACCCACCTGAAAGTGGAACTGATAGTTTGGAATTTATTGAATTATATAATAATGGTGATGTTGCTGTAGATATGAATGGATATGTATTAACTTACGGTAATAATACATTTGTTTTTCCTAATGGTATAATTTTGGAGCCAGATCAATTTTTAATCGTAGCACCCAATGCAGCTGCTGTAAATAATTTTTATGGTATAACAGCAATTCAGGGCACTACTGGAGCTATACCAAATACTGGTACAAAAATACTACTAAAAACTCTTTATGGTGTAGAGGTAGATTCACTTACTTTTGGTAGTGCAGCGCCATGGCCATCTGAAGCTAATGGGAAAGGCCCATCACTCACCCTTTGTGATCCTAATTCAGATAATACTGATCCTACTAACTGGACAATAAGCACTAATGAATATTCTATTGTAAATGGATATATGGTAAAAGCAGATCCCAATTCACTATGTATTATTGATAATATAGCTGATCATATGCAAGGATTAATAAACATATATCCAAATCCAGCATCAGAAAAAGTGTATGTATCTACTAATAAAACTATAAATTCTATCATCATCTATGATATTTTAGGCAATAAGGTAGCTCATTATGAACAAGTTAATAATAATCAATGTGAAATTTCATTAGATGGATTGCTTTCTCAGATATATATACTAAGGATAATCTTTACAGATAGTGATATAGTTAATAAAAAATTAATTGTAAAATAATTAAAATGAGTGATTTCGTAGTAATAGATGTAGAAACTACTGGCGGGAAGCCTGGGGCTTCCCGTATAACTGATATTGCTTTAGTTTTTATTCGACATGACATTATTATTGGTAGTTATTCTACTCTTATTAACCCTAAAAGAAATATTGATCGTTATGTACAAAAAATTACTGGCATTACTAATGATATGGTAAAAGATGCTCCAAAATTTCATCAATTAGCTGATAAAATAGTTGATCTTACTTTTAATAAAACAATAGTAGGACATAATGTTAAGTTTGATTATTCTATGTTAAAAAGTGAATTTAATCGCTTGGGAATAAATTATGAACGAGACACTATAGATACTATTAATATGGCTAGAAAAGCTCTACCAGAGCTATCTCTTTATAATCTCGATGCTATAACTGAATATCTAGATATAGAAATCAGAAATCGCCACAGAGCTTTAGGTGATGCAGAAGCCACAGCTAAATTGTTTTTAAAACTAAAATTTATGCTAAATTACAAAATTAATAATACTATGTTTATTTCATTTTAATTTTTTTATTAATTTAAAAATAGTAATTGTAAACTAATTATAAATATCTTTTATTAAAATATACCCTTAATTAACATTATGGAAATAAAATATTGTAATAATCTGTGTAGCTTGATTTTACTCAATTTTTACTACAAAATACATTGAGCCTAAATCATTTCCTCAGCGGAGACTTTTCTTTTGTTACTTTTCTTTGTGTGGCTGATAAAGAAAAGTAAATTAAGTAGAAATTTATTCCAAAATATTCATTAATTTTACCTAACAAAAAATATTTTTATGATCACCGCCAAGGAGCTAGACAACGAGACCAGCTACACCTACTTCGGAGTGAGATATTATGATAGCGAGCTGAGTGGGTGGCTGAGCGTGGATCCGATGAGCGATGAAAGGAGATGGGTGAGTCCTTATGCATATTGCCAGTGGAATCCATTAATTTTGGTGGATCCGAGCGGGATGCTAGATGATAATTATAGAATTTATTATGATGGAACTATAGAAAAGGAAGAAACCAATGATCCTACGAATACATATACTTATGTGAATAGTAACTATGAAGAAACAAACTTAGGAACATATCAAGTAGAGAAAAATTCAATGAAGGAAGATATGGTTCGGGCTGGCTGTGGTGCTACTGGTTCTAATGGCAAATATAAATGGGTAAGTATAATAAGTGGAAATTTATATTTCCCAGGGGATGTATTTGCTGCATTACTTGGTGGAATACAAGATTTTTATGAAAATTCAGGTCAAAATATTGATTTAGTGCAAATAAATCAGTTTATGAGTTTAGATAGAGTATATTCGAATAAAGTTAATCGAAGAACATGTTTGGATATAGCATATTATGATCAAAACGGGAAAACTGGAGTTCATACAGATAATCAAAATATATCTTTTAATTTGAATTATAAATTATTGCAATCTCTTAAAAAATTTGGGTTGGGAAGTTATGCTACATATACATCTGTTGCACGCAACAGCTGTACACCTTATCTCCCTGGAACTAATGGATATAGGGGGCATGAAAATCATTTTCATATTGAAGGATTTGATAAATCTAATTTATTTAGATATATGTATATAATATTACCACCAATAACAATAATTGATAATAAAATAGAAAAATAGTAAAATATAAAAAATATATGCAAACAAAAATTTTTTCAATATTGTTTCTAATGTCCATATATGGATATAGCCAATCCTATAAAATAAATGAATTTTGTGAGGAATGGTATGTATTTCCACTTTTATATAATAATTATAAAAGCGACTCTACATGGGTAGAGCATTGGGAAAATTACTGGTATTATAGAAGTAGCGATACTACTAAATTAATACCTGATACATTAGTTATTTCGTTAGATTTAATACCTTCTATGGTAATATTAGATGAGGAAGTAATAAAATCAGCAAATGATAGTATGTATATTATAAAATCAATAATAAATTATAAATATGGTAGTTATCAAGATAGTTATAATGTTATAAATCCAAAGCTATCTGACAATATTGTAATTTATGAGCAAAAAGTTAATCTCAAAAAAATTATTAAAGAAATATTAAAATCTGAAAATGCGGTTCATTATTTAAAAATAATAAAAATACCAATTAGAGAGATGTTAGATAAATTAAATATATATATCTTTGATAGACCAGATACAAATAAGATTAATTATTATCTAAATCAAATAATTATAACAACCTATTTTATAAATGAAAAAGGTGAGATAAAATGCTCATCTGAATTTACATTCCCAATAAATGGATGTTATAGTGATGACAATTGTTGTGTTTATGAAATGTAAAAGAAATAAATTCAATGAATATCAAGTTTGATACCCGGTACAAATTCACCGCCAAAGAGCTAGACAATGAGACCAGCTACACCTACTTCGGAGCGAGATACTATGATAGTGACTTGTCAATATGGCTGAGCGTGGATCCGATGAGCGATGAAAGGAGATGGGTGAGTCCTTATGCATATTGCCAGTGGAATCCATTAATTTTGGTGGATCCGAGCGGGATGCTAGATGATAATTATACAGTGGATGAACAAGGATATATTAAATTAGAAGAAAAAACAGATGATGATTTTGATATGCTATATACAAAAGAAAGTTGGGATAATGGTACAAAAGACAAATCTATAAAGGTTGATAAAGGTGTTTTAAATAGTAAAAAAACATTTTCTATAACAGATAAAAAAACTGAAGAAAAATTTTCTTTAGATATGTACCAAGTTAAAGGGGATGATAAAGCAAGATCATTATTCGAATTTTTGGATAAGAATACAAATGTAGAATGGGGAATTACAGGCATAGGTAATCAAGAAACTAATATGCTTACAACTATACATGATAAAGATAGTGAAGCTGGAGGTCCATTTTTGTTAAAAAATAATTATACAATTAGATATAGTACTCATAGTCATCCATATAATCTTAATCCATCTGAACAAGATATTAAATTTGCAAAAAAATTAAATTCAAAGTTTAATAATGCCACATTATATTTGTATCATAAAGGATTTTATATTCAATATAATGAAAAAGGAATTGTATCAAATCCATTCAAACTTTTACCTCAAATAGATATAATAAATACCAAAAATTAATGCAATGAAAAAAGTTTTAAAATTTTTTATAACATTTATGTTATGTATAAATAGTGTAAATGTATTTGCCCAATATATAGAAAAGCAAATAGATCTCTATCATTTAAGTTTTGAGAATAAGAACCTAACTACAATTCTTGATAGTATAATTCTTCATGAAAAAAAGTGTAATTATTATGATTGTAATTTATTATTTTCATTTGATGTACAAAAATTTGAGGATAATTATATTTCAATAGTTATAGAATCAAATAATAGCATTGATCTATTATTAGGGTTAGATCCATATGGTTTCTTTTATTATAAAAATCATATGTTTATTGTGGATGGAGATAGTTTAGAAGAATTATTTTCTATTTGTGGACAAAAGGTATCATTCAAATATTTAGAAGAAGATTTAGATTATATTATAGAACAAAATACAAAACGAAAATATGATAAAAACACAATTATAGAGTTATATTTTATTATAGATGATTCTTTTTCTCAATGGTCATATATATATATTAATGGTGAATTTATTTTTGAAGGTAAGTCTAGTTTTTGTAATTAAATAAAAGTATATTTGTAAGTTTTTAAGAATAATTTCATAATCAAATATATTTAATTGCATGCTTTGTGTTTTTATTTTATCCCGCCCTCATTGGGAAATGATTTGCAAATACAGTTATTGTAGAGGCAATTCAAGAATTGCCTAAATGACGATGAGGTGATTGCGTAGTTTTATCAAATCATTTCCTCAGCGGAGACTTTTCTTTTGTTACTTTTCTTTGTGTGGCTGAAAAAGAAAAGTAAATTTAGTATAAATTAATTTAAAAATCAATTATATTTATAAGAAATATAGCTATTACCGAGAATAAACCAGTAATAATTTAGTTGTTAATTAAACGTCTAATTTAATAAATTAATTTAATCTAATAAATTATGAAAAAAATTTAAAAAAAAATTTTGTTATTTAAATTTTTTGTTGTATCTTTATTTTTTAATTTTAAAAATATAAAAATATGAGACCAAAAATACTTTTAACACTGCTCTTTGCTGTCCTTGTGCAGTTTTGTTTTGGGCAAGAATATCATAAAATTGTTGATACTAACAAAGTTTGGAGTATAATTGATGAATATACTGCAGGAGGGGGACAACCTTATTCACAGTTTATTAAATTTACTACGGATACTTTAATAGGTTCTTATAATTATAAAAAGGTTTTAAGATCTAGTGATTCAACACAGACAGTGTGGTCACATATTGGTTTTATTAGGGAAGATTCTACAGCAAAAGTATATTATATGAATAATTCATATTTAGAAGGATTAATTTATGACTTTAATGTTAATATTAATGATACTATCAATATATATAATCCTTTAGTTTGTTTCGATTCTTCGAATATGGTTTGTATTGTAGAACAAATAGATTCAATTTTTATATATAATAACTATAGAAAACAAATACATATATTAAGTGCTTTTGGAAGCGAAGTATGGATAGAGGGAATAGGTAGTAATAGAGGTATTCTGTATACAAATCAATGTATTGTAGGAAATCTATTTAAATTATTATGTTTTTATGAAAATGACACATTAAAATATATAAATCCCGATTATGATAGTTGTTTTTATCCTTTTGTAAATATTAATGAAAACGAAAATGAAAAACCAGTTTTATTAATAGATTTGGAAAATAATTCTTATATTATACAAGCCAAATCAAGTATTGAGGAAGTAACAATATATAATGTTTTGGGTAAAAAGATGGGGCAATACAATCCTTTTTCCAATCAATGTAAAATAAATATGTCATCATTTTCCTCAGGTATTTATTTCATAACATGTAAAACATCAAATAAATTATTTAATATAAAAATAGTAAAACCATGAAAAACAATTACTTTAAAAAACAATTATTTGCACTTATAATATTTATTTTAACAACATTTAATATACGTGCACAAACTATTATTCCTGTAAATCAATCATTTTCAAATGATACGTTATTATTAAGCAACTATATTACTCCGATTTACGGATTAAGTGTGGATGCAGACATTATACTCTATAATGATACAAGTAATATCAGAATAATTTTAATTGATATTTATAAAAATGAATATTTAGTATGTGATATTAATGTACTTAATGCTGACTCTAACAAGACAATGGAACTTAATAATTATTGTTATGAGAGTTGTTATTTGCCTTTTACTGAGATTAAAAATATCAAATTAAAAATAACAGATGGACTGATTAATATTTTAAATTTTACTATTAAAACTTCATTTGATTCATCACTTGCAAAAAAACAATCTGATATGTTTAGACAAAGAAATATTGAAAATGTAATAAAAATAAATGAATATATAAAAAGAAATAAATACTCATGGATTGCAGACACAACAAACTTTAGTAAGCTTACTTATATTGAAAAAAAGAAATATTTTGGGAAAGAAGAACTACCAAATCTATATGGTTTTGATTATTATGCAGGTGGCTACTTTTCTTTTCCTCAAGCATATAATTCAAATGAAATTAACAAAAGCGATAATATTATTTCTGATTTTGACTGGAGAAATCGGCACGGTGCAAATAATCCTTCTTCACTTTATTACGATGGGGATAATATTGATTTTAGTGGATGGAATACAACAAGAGCTGAATATCAAATAGCTCCAAACTGCTGGGCATTTGCACCTGTGTATTCAATGGAAGCCCTAATAAACCTATACTATAATCAACATTTAAATATTAATTTGTCAGAGCAAGATGTAATATCTTGTAGTAATGGTCAAGTAAATGATACATGTTATGGTGGATTTCCTTATATGGCTGTTAAATATATTGTAGATACTGGCGTAACAAATGAATCATGTTTTCCATACAGCGGATTATGTTGGCCATATATGCCAGATTGTAGTAACAAATGTACAAATCCTGAATATTTATTCAAAGCATCTGGATATTTTTCATCTTACCCAGCTACTGAAGATGAAATTAAAGAAAAAATTATTACTAATGGTCCTATTGTTGGCAGTGTCAGTAAGTGGGGGCATGCAATGTCTCTTGTGGGTTATGGAAAAGTTCGAGAGGATGATATTATTATGAGCGGGAATGTTCCATTTTCAGATGTTCAAGAAGTTTTAGTTGTTCCAGGTTCACCTGATATTGGTAAAACATATTGGATTTTTAAAAATAGCTGGGGTTCATGGGGAAGCGATCATACACCATATATGAAACTCATAATGAATTTATCTAATCTTAAATTATATTGGAATACGGTTCCCTTGATTTGTAATGGATCACATGCATTAACCGAAGAAGATAGAAAATGTCTTGATCTAGATGGAGATGGTTATTATTGGTGGGGAATAGGCGATAAACCTAACACTTGCCCTATTTATTCACCTAATGAGCGTGATTGTGATGATTCTAATCCTTTTCTTGGACCTTATGATCCTGTAACATTTGAATGTCAGATATTATGTAATAATTTTACTTACAATCCTAATCCCATTATTATATCAAATAGTGAGACATGGAATGATAAAATAATAAATCAATCAATTAATATAACATATGGTGCAACTTTAACTATTAGAGGGAAAGTAATAATGCAAGAAAATTGCAAACTAATAATTGAACCCGGCGCTACGCTAATAATTGATGGAGGCACCTTAACTAATGCCTGTGGAGATATGTGGCAGGGCATAGAAGTCTGGGGCAACAAAGACTTATCTCAATATCCGCAAAGCAATCAGGGAGTAGTGGAATTAAAAAATGGTGCTACCATAGAAAACGCCCGCTGTGCCATTACTACCTGCCAAAAAGATACTGATGGAAATATACTATGGAATTATACAGGCGGTATTATACATGCAAAAGATGCTAATTTTATTAACAACAGAAAAGCAATAGAATTTCTTTCTTATCATAATATTTTTAATGATCGTGAAATTGATAATTTCAGCAGTTTTTATAACTGCACTTTTGAAACAAATGCACAACTATCAGACCCAGGCACATTACCTGAAACATTTGTAAGTTTATATGATGTGAAAGGCGTCAAATTTTTGGGCTGCACTTTCCAAAATACAGCGCCAACAAGTGTTTATTCTACCATACATAGAGGCAATGGTATTACCAGCGTTGATGCAAGTTATGAGGTTAAACCATTATGTTTAAATCCTTATATATATCCTTGCACTAAATATCAGCCAAATACTTTTCAAAATCTGTATTATGGTATTGATGCCAGTAATACAAACCCTGCAATAACATTAACAATTAACGGGAATAATTTTGATAATAATCATAGAAGTATATTTTTAAAAAGTATAAATAATGCTACAATTACTAAAAATAATTTTGATATAGGAGCTACTATTGGGAATATAAATGATCAAACTAATGAACGTGAAGCATGTGATGTGTTTAACCGTTCTTATTCTTATGGAGTGTACTTAAAAGAATGTTCAGGTTACAAAGTAGAAGAAAATAATTTTTCTACCACTCATGATGGACATGCAGGAATTATTGTTGATAATTCGGGAACAAAGGCTAATGAAATTTATAATAATACTTTTGATAAATTAGCAATAGGTACTCAGGCACAAGGCGTAAATGCTGCGAGGGTATGGATAGTATCAAAAAGTAGTAATCTCGAGGATATTGGAATTAAAGTTGGGCAGGGTTTGCAATTTTTATGTAATCAGTATTTTAATATTTCTTCTGCTGATATTGCTGTTACTTCTGGTCGTATTGCTCAAAATCAGGGATATTGTTATGATAATAATCCTGCCCTTCCAGCAGGTAATAAATTTAGCCATACCTGTAACATAAGTACAAGTGATATCCATGTAAATTCAGATGCATCAAAATTGAATTACAATCATCATAGCGAAACTGATTATATTCCGCTATGTTATAGTTCTGATAAAGTTACCTTACATGATTGTGATATTGAATATGATTCTCAAATTTCTTGTCCTTCGCATTTAAATTCTGGTCTAGCACCAGTAGTGCTAAAACAAATCATTAATACTAACAATTTAGAAATAGAAGAATTAATAAGTTTAGTAGATAATGGAGAAACAGAAACATTACTTGCTCAAATACATCAGAACGAAGAACCTGAAAGAATAAAAAATGCTTTGGAGAGTGCCTCGCCATATCTATCAGACAGAGTCCTGCTTGCAGCAATAAAAGAAAAACCAAAACCTTTGCCTCCCGACATATTAAAAGAAATAATTATTTCTAATTCTCCTGTAACAGATACAGTAATGAGTGCTTTAAATACACTTAAATTACCTGAAGATATTCAGCAGCAAATACAGGAAGTGCAAACAGGCACATCAGCAAGAGCAGAACTGGAACAGCAAATATCTTATATGGAAACACAAAAAGGTATAGCAGAAAATGAACTGATGCGTCAGTATCTGAACGATACTACTATTAATGGCACAGACAGCATAATTGCCTATCTTGAGATGCAAACGGACTTAATAAATAAAAAACAACTTGTCCAGGCATATCTTGTTGCAAATCTATGCGAAAAAGCAAAAATATTGCTTGGGCAATTGCCTCAAGAAAATGATGAAGATAAAAATTTTTATAATTTTTATAATTTATTGTCAGATTTATGTGTTTCAGAAAAATCATATTTTGAATTAACATCTGCTCAAGAACAGACAGTGCGTGAAATAGCAAAAAGTGAAACAAGTGTAAGTGTAAATGCGCAGGCAATATTAAGTTTGGTTTATAATGAAAAATTTCCTGAAATAATAGAAGAATTAAAATTTATAGTTGACTTACGTAATGCACCGCAACAAGGAGAAACCTTGGGCGACAATATTACTAAACAAATTCAGTTTGTTAAAATATATCCCAATCCTGCAGAAAATACAATAACAATAGAATTATCAGCAGAATTAGATAATAAAAATATATCTGTAGAAATTTACAACTATCTTGGCCAAAAGATAATGTTTTATAACTTTGCAGGCAATTTGTTAAACACACTTGACGTTTCAGATTTAAGCAATGGTATATATATCTTTAAAATACTTGTTGGAAATAAGATTATTGCTAGAGAAAAAGTAGTAATTGAAAAATAAAAAAATTAAGCTAAAAAATTATACATTGGATCTTCCTGAAAAATATTAAAGTAAATGTATAAATGTTAATGAGTATTTGACTTTAATTTTATTTAGGCAATAAATTCATATTATTAAAAAATTAGTTATTCGTTAGCATTACCATAGCACACGGTTTAAACCGTGTGCTATGGTAATGCAATAATATTTTGTCAATAATTTTAACCATTTTCAATTATTTTTATTTCTTCTTCGGTCAGGTCATAAAGTTTATAAATCAGATTGTCTATTTTTTTTAATGTATCTTCCTGAAAAATATTAAAGTATATGTTAATGGGTATTAGGCTTTAATTTTATGTAGGCAATACATTAATATAATTAACAAACTAGATTTCCTCAATAACTATAAGACTATCGAGCCATTGAAAGTTTATTATTTCTGGGTAAGATACGTTATAAGATAATTTTTGTTAAAAATCAAATTATATTTTAAAAAATATAGCTATTATTGATGCATTCACGGTAATATTTAATTACAATAAGCGTTTAGATAATAAAGTTTTTTTCAACTTTTTGTATTAAAAAGATAACTTTACAATAATTAGTCAACTTTAGTAATACCGCATTTTTCGAGCGGAGACTTTTCTTTTGTTACTTTTCTTTATGTAGTTGACAAAGAAAAGTAAATTATATAAAAATATATTCAAAATATTTATTAATTTTACCTAATAAAAATATTTTTATGCATAAAGCTAATGAGCTAGAAAAAGAAACTAGCTACACATACTTTGGAGTGATATATTATGATATTATGCATGGTGGAATAGGAGGATTTTTAGATAGATATGACTTTGACAATAAAAAAGGTGTGGAACACATACCAAGAAATATTGCTACTTGGATTGCTAAACAAATAGCAGGTCGAGGAACTAGCTATAATATTTTTAATTATGGAATAGGAAATGTTAAATAATAAATTATGCATTATAGAATAATATTTAGTGGTTTTCTTTTTCTCTTTTTGAGCAGTTGCAATCTTTCATATTTTAAAAATGATTTATCCCAAATACTTGGTGTAGAGAAAAAAGAATTAAAAAATATCCAAAATTTTAATGAGATTTCAGGAATACAAGGAGAAGGTTATATATTAGAAATTTATACCCTGTCAGAAAAGGCAATTCAGGCTTTTAAAAACAACCCAATAAGAAATCTTCCTGATAAACAAGAGGAAGGTAAAGAATGGCATAAATATAATTGGAGTACCTTTCCTATTGACAGTTCATATAATGAGGTTTTTAATATGTGTTTAAATTATTCCGGTTCTAGCAAAAGGCTAAAAGTTAAACTTAATGAAATCAAGAGATTGATAGAAAAAGAAGGTGTCTATTATTCATTTTATTATAGGCCAGATAAAGAACATCCACAGAATGTAGAGCTTTTTATTTTAGATGTTCACAATAGAAAACTTTATGCAATTGACCAACAGCTTTAATAGGTAATAATGTACTGAATCCAATAGTTAAATAATAAATCAACTAATAAGTTTATGAAACAATTATTAATAATAATATATCTTTTGATTTTAAATAATTCATTTATTAAAATTGATGGTAATTTTTTAGCTGGCTTTGATAATTATGTTTTCTTTTCACATTGCCGAGAATGTTTAGATGAGTATCCTATTTATGATATTTTATTTTTTGACTTTAAAAATAAAAAAATTGATACATTTGCTCAAGATATTATGTTTTTTGATTTTGTAAAAATTGATAATTATAATTTTTTATTTACTGATGGACAAACGATATATAAAGTTAATGTGAATAATAAAAGTAAAGAATTAATTTATAACAATAATAATAGTAATAATGTAATTTGTGATATTGTCCTTAGAAATAATGAAATATTAGTTTTTAAAGTATATTATGATGTTATAGATAATAAAATTTTGATAAATAAACTAAAAAATGATACAGCTATTTTTATTAATAGTGTCCCTTTTAGCGAATTTGAATATCATGGTTTAAATACAGTCTTGCATAATGAAAACATTTATTTCACTTCTGGACAAAATTTATATTTATTGGAAAAAAATAATAATTTAACACATTTAGATAGTAATGTATACGAACTATTTAAACATCAAGATACTATAATCTATGGTAAGTATAATAATAATAGATATGAATATAAACTTTTAAATTTAAAAAATAAAAAAATTGATGAATTTTTATTTCCAAATGATTTCAATAAAATAGATTGGAGAAATAAAAACTTATTAAACATTAACAATAAATTATTTTATTTTAAGCATGACAAAATATTTACTTTATCAAATCATAAATGGGTTGAAATAAATGAAATAATAGTATACGAAAATAAAAATTTTAAAGTATTAATTAATAATTTAAAAGAAACAATTATAGAATTTTAAAATAGATACTCGTGTTAGTCCCATTTAGTAATTGACTTAATAATCTAATTTTATGGAATAGTGATGATGATCAAATGCAAAACATCAGATATCAATTTGATAATTGAGATAATATACTAAATAAAAAAGATGGTGCCCAAAAAACTAATAATGCTATAGAAGGTTTATATTTTTATTTTTATAAATATGATTAATTTCATAAATTAATATTTGCTATTAAAATATTTTAATATATGAATGCGGAAGCTTACATGATAGATTAAATGAACCATACAAAGCATAAGACATGTTTGATAAATAAATATAAAATCGTTTTATAAATGAAATATCCACAATACTAAAAATAAAAGCCAACCGTGAATAAAAATTTTCTCTTAAATTTGTTAATAATTCAAAAAAATTTCTATAGAGATGAAAAAATTATTTATAATTTTTTTTATATTGATAACCAAATATAGTTTTTCTCAAAATGTAGATACTGTAATTATCGAAATGATTATAAGTAATAAAAAAATTACTGATTACGAGAATATCATAATTAATGTTTTTTGTGATGATACTATGTATTTTAATATTCAGAATATTGATAGTATTTTTTTATTACCAATGTGTATTAATAGAACAGCAGAAATTCAATACAAAAATTTTAACTTTAATACTGATAAATTAGAAGATATTGCTTCAAAAATATTTATAAAAATAAAAAAATTATCATTGTTTGAAAAAAGATATATTAAAAAAGGTTTTGGATTTAAAAGTAAATACTATATTTCAATTAAAAAATCGCAAATGTCTGAATATGTTTTATTTTATTAAATACTTAAAAAATATAAAAAAATGAAAAATATAAAAAAAATATTATTATATATTACTTTATTGAATTTTTCTATTAGTATATTTGCTCAAAAAAAGAATTATGATAGTATATGTGAAGATGCAATTTTAATTAAAACAGATGATTATGAAGGAGTAATATTAGGTCCTAAATGTTTTAATTATAAATCAATTATAATTTTAGAAAATGGAGATACTATATCTGGTCCACCTCCATCTGAAAATATGTGGAAGCCAACTATAAAAGATATAGAATATGTTGAAAAATTAATTAAAAAATTTGTAACTAAAAAGTCCAAACGTATGTTGGAAGGTCAAGGGTATGGTGGCTATCCAATAATTTATCAAAATTTTGATAAATATGTACGTCAATACTATGGAATTTATAACGAAAAAGGTGAAAAAATATTAAATGTAGATTTCATTTGGAGAGAGTATGCTTATAAAATGGAATGGAAATGTGTTCATTTAATGATATCGGATGGAGGTAGCTATTTTTGGCAAATAAGTGTAAATATGAAAAAGAAAAAATGTTTTAATTATAGTGTAAATGGAATTGGATAACCAAAAATATTTTAATTATTTTGTAAATAAAATTTAAAAATAATAATGTTTGATACCCGCTATAAATCCACTGCCAATGAGCTAGACAACGAGACCAGCTATACGTACCTCGGAGCACGCTACTATGATAGTG
>FZPS01000198.1_pt38 | contig 33036 bp, 38 predicted proteins | sample 1817821 | NCBI WGS metagenome assembly FZPS01 (sample SAMEA104158645, study PRJEB21678) | metagenome | place: Germany | collected 2015-04-21
CATCAATACTACGAAGTATGACTGAGGTCTATCAGGAGCGGTATACGCGGTCCGTACGTACCGTTCTGTGAGAGGAAAACCGCTAGGCTGATCACCTAGCGGTTACCTACTCGATTCTTAGTCATCGTCGTCATCATCGTCATCATCCACATCATTAACTTCCAGATCGATTTTGTTGGTAAAGCCATCAGCCAGCTTGTATTCCAAATCAAACTCTTCCAGCTCATCTTGGGAAATTTCCAGCTGATCAAGGGTTGCTTGGATGATTGTCAGTGGTTCTTTCGTGGTAAGGGGAGGCAGGTTAGTGATCAGATTCTCAATTTCCCTGCGAGCACTCTCTTCATCCCGATCTCTGTCATCCCAATGCTCCAAATTCGCCCTCGCTTTGCCTTCTCTGTCCCGCCAATAGTACATCTCCAGCTCCCTGTCATCAGTAAGTTCAATTTCCAAATCAAACTTAACTACCTCATCAATTGCTGTGCTGGCACCGCCTGCCTGAGATTGATAATGCTCGGGTGAGCCCGGATCGCTCCGCTGTGCCAGGATATTTGCTCCAAAGAGTACCCCAATGATGACCAGAATTGTAATTGGTAGAAACCTTCTATTCATAGCCTAAATCTCAAGCCTCCTTCCGCTGGTGTTAACATTTTACCCAGCTGTTTAACGCTCAAGACTTGTATTTTTTGCCGCAAAAAAAAGAGAGTATCGCATAGTTACGATACTCTGTTCTGGGATTGATTGGCTCGAGTAGTGCTGTTATTTTGTTGAAGCTCTTGATAAAGCATCACGTACCGCGATGTTTCCAGTCAATGTAATTCCAGTTGCGCCTGAGATAACGTCAACATAGCCTGGTTCAGAGTCTTTGGCAAGGTTAGCGTACTGCTGCCAAGCGAACTCTAACGGCCAATTATAATCGGCTGGATCGAGAACTGAGAAATCAGATAAAATTCTCTCGAAAGTTACATCGACAATTTTGTCGTTCTCGATAGTAACTCGGGCCACTTCATAGTATCCGCGCTCGGTATAGTGGGATCTGCCGAAGAAAACACCATCAAAGTATTTTCCAAGCTGTGCGTTGGGATCGGCTTTTAATAAAGCTCTTTCAACAGCCTGCTTGTACATTGTGCTGCTGCCAGTTGCCTTACTGATGATGTCAACATCTGTACCTTGAATCTCTACAAACTTTGGTCCCATTGTTTGGTTAGCGATTCTAGCTTCTTCCCAACTATAGACACCAAAGTCTTTTTCCACTAACAGATTGGTGTATTCCCGGAGGATTACAGCAGCAATCTTACCATCTTCAATAAAGACCTTTGCATATCCGATGCTTTTTGCACCAGCATCTGACCAAGCTTCATAGACTCCGTCTACCCAGTTTGATGCTGAAACCATGCTTGAAGCAACTAACATCAACATAAGTGCAAGTACTAAACTTTTTCTCATAAACCTTTCCTCCCCAAAATTATGTTCTGTGAACACAATCACCAATCAACCCACTATTAGATTAACATTTTTTGATATAACAGTCAATCCTAAAATCACTATTTTTGATGTTTAATATGTTTGCATAGATTGGATTTTCCTGCACATACTAACTATCAATCATGGAAAATTTGGGAAAGGAAGATGTAAATTGGAAAACAACATTACAGCTGCTAATCTGCGTTCCGCACACGGGGGCGAAAGCATGGCTTATCAGCGCTACCGGGTTTGGGGTGAGCGGGCGAGAAGTGATGGTTTTCCCAATGTAGGCCGCTTATTCGATGCAATTGCCTATGCGGAGCGGGTGCATGCTGCCAACCATTTTGGTCAGCTGAAAGATGTAGCTGGTGATTTTAATGTTAACGCTATGGCTGGTTTTGGATTAGGTTCTACCTCTGAAAATCTGCAGGGCGCTATCGCCGGTGAGAACTATGAGATTGAGCAGATGTACCCGGCATTTATGGCTGTTGCCGAACTGCAGAATGAAAAAAATGCCCACCGAGTGTTTAAGTGGGCTTGGGAAGCGGAAAAGATTCACAGTAAATTGTTCAGTGATGCCAAAGCTAAAGTTGATCAGGGGCAGGATATCGATGCGGATCCAGTTCAGATCTGCAGCGTCTGCGGATATACCGAATTAGGGGAAGCACCGGATGTCTGCCCGATCTGCGGTGCAAAAAAAGATAAATTCGTTGAATTCTAGTGTCCGTTTTTCAGCTCCCAATGGAGCAGTAGAGTAATCAGAGAGCGGATAATAACCAATCCGCCGACAGCTATTAGCTCCATGATCTCCCTTGCGACAATTGTTTTGAGAATTTCGCCAGCAAGCAGAAATTCTAATCCCAAGGTCATTCCATGGGCCAGCTGCAGCTTTAATTCTGAATCAGGTTCCTTAAATTTGAGCTGACAGTAACGAATGAATGCGAGAATTGCTGAATAACCAATAATGAAAATGCCAATAACCTCGAGAACATAAATGAGAATGAGTGTGACATTCCCAATCAAAAATTGAATTTGGTCCATGACTCTTTACCCCTTGTCCCTATTATATATTTCATAAAAAAGCCTCTTTTTGATCAGAGGCTTTTTTTATGATCCGTTTGAGATTGTTACTACCATTACTACTTCGTGTCCCAGTGCTTGCGCCCGCTCATGCAGTGTTCGGAGGGCAGACCAAACCTGATCGCTTTCACCGTAAAGATGGGTACTTAATGAACCAATGTCGTATTGTAGCTGGTAGTCTCCAAGTGCTGCGAGGGACTCTTCAATAACTTGATCTGAGTCCTCAGTCTCTACAGGATACAATGAAACCTCTGCTGTGATGATAGTTATCACCTCCTAAGATTTCCCTTAGTATACCCGGGAAATCTTAGGAGTAACCTGATGTTTATCTCGGTGGAATACAGAGCTGCTGTCCGGGAAAGATGAGGCTGGGATTGCTGATCTGTGGATTAGCTCTGATTAAAGCATCAAGGCTGACGCCAAAACGTCTTGCAATTGTAAACATGCTGTCTCCCGGCTGCACGGTATACCGTGTGGATCCAGGTGGACATGCTCCCGGAGATCTGGGTACACAAATTCTCTGGCCTGGCCTAATTTGATTTGGATTTGGAATCTGTGGGTTAGCTGCGATTAAGGCGTTTAAAGTGATTCCAAAACGCTGAGCGATAAAGAACATTGTATCTCCTGGCTGAACAATATAAACAAAGCTGTTCGGTGGACATTCACCAGGCGGTGGCTGTGTACCGGTTGGCACGCAGACTATTTGACCTGGCCTAATTTGATTTGGATTTGGAATCTGCGGATTGGCTGCAATTAAGGCATCGAGACTGACTCCAAATCTCTGGGCAATTAAGAACATGGTGTCTCCCGGCTGAACTGTGTATGCAAAAGTATTTGGCGGACATGGTCCCGGTGACGGTGTTGTTGGTACGCATACTGTCTGTCCCGGAACAATTTGGTTTGGATTTGGAATCTGCGGATTGGCCGCAATTAAGGCATCCAAGCTGACGCCAAATCTTTGCGCGATGGAGAACATAGTATCGCCCGGCTGCACAGTATAAGCAAATGTGTTTGGTGGGCAGGTGACTGATGCCTGCGGCACACATACAATCTGTCCCGGCCGAATTTCACTTGGATCCGGAATCTGTGGATTAGCTGCGATTAGTGCATCTAAACTAACCCCAAATCTCTGAGCAATTGTGAACATGGTGTCACCAGGCTGGACAGTATAGGCAAATGTGTTCGGTGGACAGGTAAAGTTCTGCTGAACATCGATGTTGTCACCGCAGCCCTGGCAGTCACTGGTGTTCATTTCTACTTCAGGGTTGTTGTTTGTATAGTTATTTTCCAACTTTTTTCCCCCTTTGCTTTGGGATATTAGCTATCCAAGAGCTAATATTAGCCTATGAAGCAAAGGAGTAGTTTGCTACAACCACAAATATCTTAACTGATTTGATTTAACAAATCAAGTTTTTTTGATGAATTTTTTCACATAGTTCAGTTCACCTTGTCTAGAAGGGGAATTTATCAAGGATCCCGAAATAAGATTGTAAGATCTGCCATCCAGGGGAGGAAGCTATATGGGAGAGGTATATGTATTTGCCAACCAAAAAGGTGGAGTAGGGAAAACAACTTCGACATTCAATCTAGGGGTAGCTCTAACCGACATTGAACAGCGGGTCTTACTGGTCGATCTGGATCCCCAGGCTGGCTTAACATTTTATTCCGGCTATGAACCGGACGAACTGGAACAAACCGTGTTTAACTGTTTGGTCAGGGATATACCGGTTCACGATTTAATCCTGACAACAGAGTATGGGGTAGATCTGCTTCCAGCAAATATTGACCTGGCGTTAGCTGAGATGCAGCTGATCAGTGCACCTGCTCGGGAGCGGCGTCTGACCCGGATTATCAATCAAGTGAGAAACAAATATGATTTTATCATTATTGACAGCCAGCCATCCTTAGGCATTCTCACTATGAATGCCTTGGCTGCCGCTAATTATGTGATTATTCCCGTTTCGTGTGAGTTCCTCAGCATCCGCGGCACGTTAGCATTATTAAAACTGGTTGCTAAAATTCGGGGACAGCTGAACAGCACTCTGGAGATTGCCGGCATCCTGCCGACTATGTTTGATTCCAGAACTAACCATGCCCGGGAAGTGATCAGGATCCTAAACGAACAGTTTAGCGATATTCATATTTTCCCATACCAAGTCAACCGCAGCATTCGCTTTGCCGAAAGTGCTAGGGAGCAGAAACCTATTTTCGAGCATAAAGTCCAGGTTCCGGGAGCTCTAGCCTACCGTGAGCTTGCCCGGGATCTGGTGAAGTTTAAACTGCGCCGCTCCAGCTGATATAGTCACTTAGAAAGGATGAATTGGCATTGTACCGGATTAAACACAATTTGCTGTTACTTATCTGCTTGCTGCTGGTCACTGCTCAGGTTGGTTTAGCAGCTCAAGTCCAAGTCGACTTTCTCGATGTTGGCCAAGGAGATGCGGTTTTAATCCACTCAAGTGACGGGGGAGTACTCCTGATTGATGCCGGCATTCAGTCTGCCGGTGCGGCGGTGGTTGTCCCGCACATCAAGAGGCTGGGTATCGAAGATATTGATGCTGTTGTTATGACCCATCCCCATTCTGACCATATTGGGGGGCTGATTCCTGTTTTGGAGCAGATCCCTGTGGCCAGGGTTTATTCTAATTATCAGGTTCATACAACCCAGTTATATGAGCGCCTGCTCCTTTTAATTGAATCCTTAGATATACCATTTCTGCTGGCTGAGCCGGGGACAGAAATTCCAATTGCTGGAATTGACCGGATTGAGGTATTGCATCCCAGCCAACCTCTATCTGATCAGATCAACAATAACTCGATAGTGCTGCGGATGGAAGTTGATGGGGTCAGTTTCTTATTTACTGGGGATATTGAAAAAGAAGCTGAACAGCTGTTAATTAACAAGCGGGCCGAGCTTGCTGCGGATATCATCAAGGTACCGCACCACGGCAGCAGTACCTCAAGTCACCACGAGTTTGTTGCTGCGGTCCAGCCGAGCACAGCAGTGATTATGGTTGGCGAAGGAAATCGGTATGGCCATCCAGATTTAGAAGTATTAGTGCGTTACCAAGCAGCTGGTGCTGAGATTTACAGAACAGATCACCACGGCACGATTACTGTCAGAGTTGAGGATGGGGTAGTGAGCATAGAAACTGCTAAAAGCAGGGTAGGAGCAGATCAGCGGCTCAACTTAAACTCAGCAACCTTAGAGGAGCTGCAGACAGTGCCGGGAATCGGTCCGGTTTTAGCAGCAAGAATCATTACATATCGGGAAGAATTTGGGTTTGATTCTGTTGAAGATTTGATCAATATTACCGGGATTGGTGCAAAAACACTGGAACAGATTAGAGACTATTTTTACGTGTATTAAGGAGGGCTTCTATGAAGTGGCAGGCTGTGGTAGATCGCTTTGAAGGGGATTTGGCAGTGCTCCACTGTTTTGATCCAAAACAGGAGAGCAGAGAAAGCTATTTTACTGTTGAACTGCCGCGGCAGCTGCTGCCGCAAGAGTTAAAAGAGGGTGACTATCTCACCGCCACTTGGCAGCTCGATCGGGAAGCGACCGAATCTGCGCGGGAGAGAGTCACCGCGATTTTAGAAAGATTGGCTAATCGCCACCACAAGTAGTGCGAATCCGATTTAGAATGGCTGTAATTTCTGCTCTGCGCTGTTCTGTTTTGACCGGATCAGGTGTAATCTTTAAGATCCGGTTCCCAACGACAGAAGCGGCTACAACTTGTCCTTCTTCTAGATGTTGATTGTTCCTAAGCTTGATGTAACGGATTCCCTGCTCATAGCTGGTAAAATCAAGGTAGGCTTCGCCCAGGGGTTCCAGCCTGATCACACCATCAGCGATGGTATCGATAACATAGTATTCAGTTGTCAAAAAGTCTGGTGCTGTTACCAGTAACAGCAGCAAGGATACGAGTAGAAAGCGTACCATAACGACTCCTTTCTCTGGGCAGAAAAAGGGCTACTATATTTTTTAACATATATTTTCAAAAATCCTGCTTGAAAATGCGGGTAAAGATCAAAGGAGATGATCAGATGCGGTTTGCGGTGATCGGCGGGACTGGTGTTTATGATCCGCTGCTGTTGGATCAGGCCAGGAATATTCAGCTTCCCACTCCCTATGGCGAAGTTTCATTAACTGCAGGCTATTACCAGCAGCAGGAGATTGGCTTTATCGCTCGCCACGGCAGCGGCCATGCCACTGCTCCCCATAAGATCAATTATCGCGGTATAATCTGGGCTTTAAAATCCCTTGGTGTTGAGTACATTATTGCCACCAATGCGGTTGGTTCCGCTAATCCCAGCATGCGCCCAGGTGATTTTGTATTGATCGACCAATTTATTGACTTTACCAAAACCCGTCCCTTCACTTTTTTTGACGGCGAAAGCACTCCAGTAGTGCACGTTGATGTAACTAATCCCTACTGCCATACTTTAAGGGAAACAATTGCAAACATAGGTGAGGGAATGAATCTGCAGCTTCACAACGGTGGATGCTACGCCTGCTTTGAAGGTCCCCGCTATGAGACGGCTGCGGAGGTCAAGATGGCGGCACTGCTCGGCGGTGATGTTCTCGGCATGACTAATGTGCCGGAAGTGGTGTTAGCCCGGGAAGCGGGCATCTGCTATGCTTCGATCTGTGTTGTTACTAACATGGGAGCGGGTATAACAGATTCAGCCTTGTCCCACAGTGAAGTCAGCGCGATTATGACAGATAATATGAACAGTGTGCGCCGGCTTGCCCTGGATAGTCTGGCTGCAGTGGCGCAGCTGCCGAGCTGTTCCTGCAGTAAGTGTGAGGTTCCCCTCCCGGGTCTGCAGGAATCTGAAAGTTAGACGCGAAACTTTATCAGGATGGAAAAGGGGGGTTATCATTGAGCATCAAAGTTGCAGTTGTTGGTTACGGCAATATCGGAAAATATGCTGTAGAAGCTGTTCAGGCTGCTCCCGACATGGAATTGGTGGGGGTTGTGCGGCGGGATGCGGCAGGAATACAGCCGCCTGCTTTGGCTGACATTCCGGTTGTCACAGATATCGAACAGCTTGCTGAGGTAGATGTAGCTTTAATCTGTACCCCAACACGCTTAGTTCCGACTTATGCTGCGGAAATCCTGGCTAAGGGTATTAATACCGTTGACAGCTATGATGTTCACGGACAATTAGTTGATGTTCGCCGGGAACTAGAGCAGGTTGCAGTAAAACATAACTCAGTGGCAGTGATATCTGCCGGTTGGGATCCGGGCACAGATTCGCTGATCCGGGGAATTTTTGCCATGATGGCACCAAAGGGAATCACTTACACCAATTTTGGACCGGGGATGAGCATGGGCCATACAGTGGCCGTTAAAGCCATTCCAGGGGTTGAGAATGCCCTCTCGGTTACCATCCCGGCCGGTACCGGCATTCACCGAAGATTAGTTTATGTGCAGCTGGCTCCCGGAGCCAATTTCGAATCAGTTAAGCAAGCGATCAAACAGGATCCCTATTTTGTTAATGATGAAACTCATGTCTACCAAGTGGATGATGTTGAGCAGCTGATCGATACCGGTCATGGAGTGGTGATTGAGCGCCGCGGGGTTTCAGGTAAAACTGCCAACCAGCACTTTAAATATGAGATGCGGATTAATAACCCGGCGTTGACTGCTCAGAACATGACTGCATGTGCCAGGGCAAGTGTAAAACAAAAACCGGGTGCTTATACTATGTTAGAGATACCAATAATAGACTATCTGTATGGCGATAGAGATGCATTACTGAGAGAGTTAGTGTAGCTAAATTTAGGAGGATGAACATGGATCAGGTAAGAGTTCGGTTCGCACCCAGCCCTACAGGCTATTTGCATGTAGGCTCTTCAAGAACCGCTTTATTTAATTATTTATTTGCTAAACATCATAATGGCGTTTTTGTACTGCGCATTGAAGATACAGATCTGGCCAGAAGTACAGAAGCTTCAACTCAGGCTATTTTAGATGGAATGAAATATCTTGAGCTGTTTTGGGATGAAGGTCCTGAGGTGGGCGGTGACTACGGTCCTTACTTCCAATCTCAGCGCCTTGATCTTTACCGGGAGTATGCCGATAAACTGCTGGAAGCCGGCCGAGCTTATCAGTGCTTCTGCACTCCGGAAGAACTGGATCAGATTCGGAAAGAAGCAGTCGAACAGGGACGGGATCCAAAGTACGATGGCCGCTGCTTCCATTTATCTGACGCAGAGCGGCAGCAGTTTATTGAACAGGGACGCAAACCTGTGCTGCGCTTTAAAGCTGAATATGAAGGCACTACTGTAGTGGAGGATTTGATCCGCGGCAAAGTTACCTTCGACAACAACCAGCTGGATGACTTTGTAATCGTGAAATCTGATGGCATGCCAACCTACAACTTTGCTGTGGTAGTTGATGATGCCCTGATGCGGATCAGCCATGTAATTCGGGGAGAAGATCATCTTTCCAATACTCCTAAACAAATTCAGCTCTATGAAGCCCTTGGTTTTCCTGTGCCGAAGTTTGCCCACATCCCAATGATATTAGGACCAGATAAAACTCTGCTGAGCAAGCGGCATGGGGCAACCTCAGTCACCCAGTTCCGCGATGAAGGATATCTGCCGGATGCAATGGTTAACTACCTTGCGCTGTTAGGCTGGTCATATGATGATTCTCAGACAATCTTTAAGCGGGACGATTTAATCCGAAAGTTTGCTTTAGAAAAGGTCTCAAAAAATCCAGCTGTGTTTGATATTACCAAACTGCAGTGGATGAACGGAGTTTACATTCGCGATCTGAGTTTAGACGAGTTTTACCAAATAGCACTGCCGCTGTTCCAGTCTTGGGGGTACATTTCTGAGGAGGTGACTTCTGAGGAGGAAAGCAGGTTAAAAGCGATTTTAGCAATTCTGCAGGAAAGGGTCAAGCTGTTATCGGAACTGAAGGAAGCCAGCTATTACTTCTTTGAGGATGAGCTTCGTTATAACGAAAAAGCCCTCAATAAAGTGCTTTTTAAGGAGGGAGCAGCGGAAGTTTTAAATGCGCTGCTGCCAGAACTCTTAAATGTTAAAGACTATACCCAGGAAAATCTGGAGCCGCTTTTCCGTAAAGTTCAGGAGCAGTTTGACTGCAAACTGGCAGCTGTGATTCAGCCGGTTCGGGTAGCAGTGACTGGTACCAATGTCAGCCCTGGTATTTATGAGGTGCTGGCGCTGTTAGGACGAGCCAAAACCTGTGAGCGGATCAAAGATGCCCTGGCTCTGATCAGACAACATCAGGAGGGAAACTAAATGAAAGTTGATGTGAAGTGGACTGGTAAAATGGGTTTTACCGGAGTTTCTGCCAGGAATCAACAGCAAGTGCAGATGGATTCCTCCGCCCAATTCGGGGGAGAGAATTCTGGTGTATCTCCTATGGAGATGGTGTTGGCAGCCCTTGCAGGCTGTTCGGGAATGGATGTGGTGAGTATCCTGAATAAAAAGCGGGTTGAGTTCACCGGCCTCACGATCAGCGTTGAGGGGACGAGAGCATCAGAACATCCTAAGGTTTTCACTGATATTGATGTAGTTTATACGTTTTCCGGTGAGAATCTGGAGGATAAGCAGAAGGCATTGGAGGACAGTGTGCGGCTGTCTATGGAGAAGTACTGCTCAGTAGCAGGTATGCTGGCTAAAACTGCACAAATAAATTGGCAGGTTAGAGTTGAAAACTGATTAAAAATATAGATTTACAAAGCTGACAAACCATGTTATAATAACAGATGTGATAAGCTCCCATCGTCTAGGGGCCTAGGACACCGCCCTCTCACGGCGGAGACAGGGGTTCAAATCCCCTTGGGAGTACCAAGACAATAAAAAAAGCCACCCACTGGGTGGTTTTTTGTTATCCCCAAGCATATACATATTCTGAAGCTACAAGCGAGGGGATAACTATGATTCGCTGTCTAGTTCTCGCCATCCTGACAGCAGCCAATATTGTGTTGATTATTCTCAGCATCTGCGACTGGCGCAGGCTGTACCTTACAGATCATGCGCTCCAAATTGTTTTGTTGACCCACCGGCTCTGTATTCCCCTGAAATGCATCAGGGAGCTTTTGTTTCGCATTCACCAATCCGGTCAGGTGTATTTTTACATCAAGACGGATCACTGCATTTACTGTCTTGGCACTTTAAAGTGCCTCAGGTTCAGGCGCCATGTTTTGGCTCAGCTTGCTACTGCAGTTGGTATGACATGGGAAAATACAGCTAAGTACTTTGCAGCACCAGAGCAACAAACTGCTGATAATTAATACAGCGGTGTTCAGGATACTGCTGGGTAAACCACTCCTGCAGCTTCCTGTCTTCGGTAACAAATAGGTCGCAGCAGCTTGCTGCAGTATGGGCTATGATTTGATCTGCCCTGTGCTTGCCGCTGCTCGCAGGCAGGGTAATCGGCGGAACAACCTGCCGGGGAATACTGGCAATCAGCTGCCGTTTTTTCTGATCCTTGATGCTTGCAATCTCCTGCTCCTGGATCTCGCAGGTAACCAGCTGAATTGAACCGGCAGCAGCCTGCCATACCTCTGGAAAATATTCGTCAGTAATTAATTTGTCAAAAATATTGGTATCAAGCATAATTTGTTTCATGAGCATAGTATCACCAAAATTAATTTCTTTGTCAAGCTTAAGTAATAGCAGGAAGTTTGAAACGAAAACAGAATTTAAGATACAAGAGCAGTGAATACTTCACTGCGTTAAAACGGGAGGAAGTCGATTGCTTTGACACGTTTTTATAATTGGCTGCGGTTCTGGGTGCTGTGGATTATCAGTTCGGGATTGAACTTTATGATCTTGTTCACTATTCGTCAGTTTTATATGACTGATGATCTGCATTCCGACTATTTTAAAACTGTAGCCGGTCCCATCGATAATTGGGTGGCTTTTATCGGGATCTTTTTTTGTGTATTGTTGATTTATCTGCTGAACGCCTTTTACAAAGAAGCGGAACTGATAAAAGCCCGCTTTGTCTTTGTCAGCAGCCTGCAGCTGTTACTGCTCGGGATTTTTAGGCTGGCGACTGCGCCGTTTGCCCTCAAATTTGACGCCACCTTCCAGCTCACCCATGGATATATCTTGGTTTCCATCGGTGCGTTAGTGCTCAGCGTAGTACTGCTGTGGCTGACAGCCAGAAATAATAATGAATCAATGCTGGGCATGATTAAGCGACTGATGCGTATCCATCGTGATAACAAATATTGGTAGGCGAATCGACCTCGGTTAAAAGCGAGGTCGATTAACTTTATAGCTGCGGGGAATCCCCATGCTCCCAGTTAAGTTGATCCTGGGCTTGCTGCGGAGACTGCTCACCGCCTGAACGTAGACCGCCAGCACTTTCTGGGCCATTTCCCGACTGCTGAGGTTCTCTACCGCATAAGCTCGACTAAAACGCTGCAGCCTTCTGATCCGCTTGCGGTTAGCTGCCAGACTGGAAAGATCCTCAAGGAGTCTTTTAAATCTAAAGCGTCCCTGATTGCCGGAAAAATCGAAATCAGGTTCCTGCACCAGCTGGTGATCAATAATTCCGTCGTATCTGGTATTCATCAGCAGTACCACACATCCCGCTGCCAGGGCTTCTCTGGCGGTGCGCCCACAGCCTACCACGATATTAGCTCTGCCCAACAGCTTTTCAATGTTGGTCTGCCACGGCATGAACTCAGCTTCAACAGGAGGCTTCCAGTTACCCACGATCGTTAGGCTCATGTTAGGAATCTGGGCCACTGCGTCTGCTAGTTTCTTGATAGGCTCCACTTTTGACCAGTCCAGCCGGCCAACGTAGTAGACATTGAGTTTAGTTTCTTTTTTAGCAGGAGTAAACCGCTCGATATCGACGCCGTTAGGTATGATCACAATTTTTTCTTCGAACCGATCTTTAATTTCTGCAGCAGAATTAGGACCCACTGCAATAATCTGCTCTGCACCGGCAAGTGATGCCCGATATTTGGGATGGGAAAACCCCAGTCCATGGCAGGTAACAACATAGGGGACCCGATTTTGCTGGGCGATGCTTTTGGTGAGGTCAAAAATCGTAGAGCTGTGGGAATGGATGATATCGGGCTGGAACGACCGTACAATCTGATTCAACCTCACCTTATTGTTAGTGTTATGGTAAACTACACCGGCTTTCTTCAGCTGCGGTCCGTAGTGGGATTGAAACAGGGTGGTGTGAATGCCGGTTAAAATTAGTTCAGTTGGATGGCCAAGCTTTTGCAACTGGATTGCTAAATCAAGCACATGAGTCGATTGGCCGCTTAAAAAAAATTCGGTAGTTAACAGGATTCTCATAATGGACCTCCGTGTTAGAACTACCATTAGTTTATGCAGTGCTTGTAGGCGTTGATATTAACTGCGCCTGAGAATCAGGAACAAACCGAGGATAATTAAAATAATTGACCAGATTACCTGCCACGAAAGATGGGGGATAAACCGGTGCAGGATCAGCAGTCCGCCAGTGATGATCAGGATGATTCCGAAGTTGCGGGCGTTGGAGTTGCTCGACTCTCTTACCACACGATTAAAGGAGTCCCGGACTTTGTCCACCACAGCTGCTGATCGATTTGCGTTGGTATAGGGATCTTCTGGAATGATAAAAAGGGCAAGGAAATAGAGGACAATCCCAATCCCGTTAGTCAGGGCAAGGAGCACCCACAGTAAACGGACTATTGTTGGATCTACATTGATGTATTCTGCGATTCCGCCGCAGACGCCTCCAATAACCTTATCTTTAGATAAATACAGACGCTTCGGGTCCATGTTTTACTGCTCCCTTCATGGATATTTCCCTTGATTTATTCAATAATCAATTGGCGATTCCTTTCTAGGATTTAAAAAAGCTGGATCGAAATGCCAAAGCCTATTTTAGTAGAGTTGTTTAGGATATGTTTAAGGGATATGATAAAATAATCCATTATTTCTGCTCTGACAGTACCGTAAGGCACTTGGTGGCCGCAGTGATAGCCGCCTTCGATCGTGATTGCTGTCAGCGGTAGATTTGAGTTAAAACGGTAACCCAACCCTAATTCCAGAGCTGATGTTCTAAAATCTAAGCTGCTGTTAATTGAGATTTTATCGCCAATGCCCAGGACATAACTGGCTGCTAAATTAGACAGCACCAGGTGAGAAGTAAAATTGGTTCCAGCCGGAAGGAGATGGCTGATATCAGAATCTACATATTCATAAGGACTGGTGCGGACCGCATTAAACAGATCCGCTGTAGAGGCCATGCCGATTCCGTAGCGGTTGTTTTCTGGATCCCACTTACCAAATTCTGCAATGGCTAGTTCCCTCACCTCTGGATAGAGAACCGCTTTCCTGCCAACGCCCTCTTTGGGGATTTGACTGCGGTGAATATAGACATGATAAAATTCGGTGCTGATCTCAATACCGTCCTCCTGGGCTACTTTCGCTAAGGCTTTTGCTAAGGTTTTGTGGTCTGGGTGTGAATCTAATATATGGACTGTCCGATGGATGCTGCCGGGATAACGAAGCGCAAAGTAGCGCATAATCGCCTCTGCAGCAGTTTGGGGGATGCCCCCATCAGGATAGTCTAAGAATACTACCTGGTCCTGGTTTACACTCAGTGCAGCTAGGGCTGCTAGGGTTTCGGCGACCCTTGCTGCACCAAACTCTTCTCTGCTGAGGTGGTATATATTGCCGTCCGGTCCCCGTAAATTGTAACGGGCTAACGAATTACTACCCTTGGTGAAGTAAATAAAGTGATTGCTGCTGCCGGCGAGGACCGACTGATAAATGCTGTCAGCCATTCCCAGGGTTTCGTCATCGGGATGGGGTAGATACCAGAAAATGGTATCGGCAGCTGCTCCGGACAGGGGAAATACAGCGATAATCATCAGGATAAGTAAACTCGATTTTATTAGGCTACGTCCCATTAAAAACCCTCCCTGCGCAGTCCAAGGCGCCAAATTGACTCGGAGCCAGCTGCAAATTCCAGCCCGAGGTATAAATCAAGGGGATAGAGACCGAAGAGCTGAAATTCTGATCCGACACCCACTTGATAATCAGCTGAAAGCTCCCACTGCTTAAGGGGTGTCTCGACAGCCACCCCTCCGAAAAGATAAGGCCTCACTAAAGTTACTTCCATCAGCGGATAATGTTCTGGAGTTGGATAAAACTTGAGCAGACTTTCAAGCTCGCCGATCATGCCTGACTGCCCGTTTGGCATTGTCAGGGTTTGGGCAGAGCTGAGGTTCCAGCGATTGGTGCTGATTAAACCAGCGTGAGCTAGGCGGACCTGCCACAGGTAATCTCCGTTAATTTGATAAGCGGCAGTTAACTGTGCCTGTTCTCCCAAGGGCAGAGCCGCTTTAAAGCCGATCTGTGTTTTGGCGTCCGGACGCACAAACAGCTCTCCCTGCGCGATATTTGGCTTATGCCAGCCGACAAAGAATTCATGGCTGCTGGATTTTAGGGGAAAGCCGCGGCGGTAACCAAAATTGAACCAGCCTAAACCGCCGTTTTGCAACCGGAATCCAAGCTTAAACTTCTGGTCTTCTCGGCCGATCCAGTCAAGCTGTGGCATAACCGCAAAGGGTCGTGGTGTATCGGCTGCTGCCTGCTCAGCTTTTTTGAGAACTGCAGCTAGCTCTGCATCAGAGTAGCCAGGTTGGCTGTACGGCACAAACTCAAAGCTGGGATCATGCTGAAGCACGGCGGCTTTAATTTGGTCCATGTACTTGAGACCGGCTGCGTATCCCTGTTCAATAAAAAACTCTGCCTTTTGATAGTCCATATATGAATCGTATTTCACTTCTGGCACAATAATTACATCTGCGGCTTGGGTGTTGAGTTCAACATAGCCATCAATCATAAACCACATGGTCAGCTGCAGATTATTAAGGATGCTGTCGTAGTTAATTGTTTCCAGTTCTTTTTTGACATCAACACCGATAATAACATCGGCGCCCAATTCTTCGGCAACATTGACCGGCACCGCATTTTTCATGCCGCCGTCAACATAATACAATCCGTCAATGGAAACTGGCTGGAACAGAGCGGGTATGGACATGCTGGCTTGGACCGCAACAGCGACGCTGCCTTCGTGCACCGCTTTTTCTGTGCCGGAAACCAGCTCAGTAATCACAGAATAAAAAGGGATCCCCAGTTGATCAAAGGATTTGTGCGTCAGCAGCGTATCCAAATACCGCTGCAGTCTGGTAGTATTGATCAACCCTCCTTTTGGTGGAAAAGTAACATCAATTAAGGAGGCTGTGTCGAGATTGGCAATAATTGTTTTCATATTGTCTACAGAATAACCAGCGGCGTATAGGCTGGAGACAATACTGCCCATACTGGTGCCCACCAGCATGTCGATGGGAACTCCATGTTCCTCAAAGGCCTGGATTAAACCGATATGGCTGAATCCTCGGGCTGCACCGCCGCCTAAAACTAGAGCTACTCGTGGCGGTTGAGCTGCGTTTACAGATAACGTGATAGAGAAAATAAACAGCAAAAGCAGGATTTGAGTTCGAATTTTACTGCTCACAAGTTTTCATCTCCTAAAAGGTCATGATCTGGGTTAACATAATATTGTATTTCTTGCATTTAGGCAGGTAATCCTGCTAAGGCAATTATTGCCTGAGGCGGTATTCTGAGCAGGATTATTTTAGTTTGAAATTGAAGATTACACTACAGCATAAAATTGACTGTTTTTGCTAACAGTAGACATACTAAAGGTAAAGGAGGAAGGGTTGTGGGACTTTCCGATAAAACGCGCATGTTTTCGGCAGTGGATGCGGAAAACATTGATATAAAAACAATACTAAAGCAGGTCTGTGCTGCTTTGGAAGAAAAGGGCTATCGGCCGCTAGATCAAGTTGTTGGTTATCTGTTAACTGGCGATCCTTCATACATTACCTCTCATAATGACGCTAGAATAAAGATCCAGCAGATTGAACGGAACGATCTGCTTGAAGAGATCGTAGGTTCGTACTTGAGAAATTTGGAATGAGAGTGGGGGGTATAGATGGCTAAGCTAGTAATTCAGGGTGGAAAAAGACTCCAAGGTGAAGTAAAGATCAGCGGGGCAAAAAACAGTGCCCTGCCGATTATTGTAGCAGCGGCCCTTGCAACCGAGGGCGAATGTGTTTTAGATAATATTCCAAAGGACAGTGATGTGGGAACGATCTGTCTGATTCTGCGCAGTTTAGGTGTGGAGCTGTGGTTTGATCAGGAAGGGAAACTGCATGTGGTTGGCTCTACTTTAAACAAATATCAAGCACCGTACGATTTGGTGCGCAAGATGCGGGCATCATTCTATACTGCTGGCTTATTGTTGGCCCGGATGGGGAGAGCAGAAGTTCCTCTGCCGGGCGGCTGTGCAATTGGATCCAGGCCGGTAGATTTTCATATCCGCGGTTTTTCCCAGATGGGAGCAGATATCACTATTGAGCATGGATTTATGAAAGCCACCTGCGATAAGTTGATTGGAACTAATTATTACATCAACCGCTCCAGTGTAGGCACTACTATGAACTTGATGATTGCTGCAACTCTTGCGGAAGGAACAACCGTGTTGGAAAACTGTGCCAAAGAGCCTGAGGTTGTTGATTTAGCGATTTTCCTAAACGGAATGGGAGCTCAGATCCGCGGTGCTGGCACCGATATTATCCGCATTGAAGGGGTAGAAAAGCTGCGGGGGATTGAGTACACGATCATTCCTGACCGCATTGAAGCGGGTACATATATGTTTGCTGCGGCGATTACCGGTGGCGATGTTTTAATTAAGGATATTGTGATTGAGCACCTCCGCTCGCCCCTCAGCAAGATTGAAGAAGCGGGAGTGGTAGTTGAAAAGGGTGCCACAGAAGTGCGGATCATCGCACCGGAAAGATTAACAGCGATTGATCTGGAGACTGCACCTTATCCCGGATTTCCCACTGATCTGCAGCAGCCTTTGGTGGCCTGTATGACTGTTGCTGATGGTACCAGTGTAATTACGGAGAATATTTTTGACAGATTCCGCTATGTGGATGAGCTGAGGCGCATGGGCGCAGATATTAAGGTGGAGCGGGAAACAGCAATTGTCAGGGGAGTTCCCCAGCTGACGGGAGCTCCGGTAGAGGTTACAGATCTCCGCGCTGGTGCGGCGCTGGTGATTGCAGGTTTGGCCGCTGCTGGTACAACCGAAATTTACGGACTGGATATTATTGATCGCGGTTATGAGCGGTTGGAGGACAAACTGCGGGGGTTAGGAGCAGATATCAAGCGGGTCGAAACCCATGAAGGCATTGATGCTTTCGCTCAGATTGAAACTAGAGTGTGACAAGAGGGGAGAACCCCCTCTTTCTTTTATTCAGCACTGCCCGCTTTTACATCTAGCTCTAGTGCGGTGGTTTCAGCAAGAACCAGATATTTCAGGTATAATGTGTAGGGCTGATCATTGATATAGATTACCCGTCCATCAATGATTGTGCGGATCAGGTTTGGATCCAACTTGTTGAGTTCCTGCCCAATCAGTTCGTTTAACAGCTGCCGGGCGGCATCGCTAATTTTCAGAACAAGATAGGGATCTTTGATATTCAGTCCTATCTTGAGATCCTGCACAATTCGAGACCGCTGATCCGCGAGACTGCTTTCGAGTTTTTCGATGCGGCTGTTGCGCTCACTTAATTCGCTGTAAAGCGTCTCCAATTCAATCGCCTTTTGATCAATCATGGCACCGGAATAGAAGATGCTTGCGGTCACACCGATAATCAGTCCCAGGAAAAAACAGGCTGCTCCAAACAGCAGCAGCTGTCTGTCAACGACCCAAAAGTTCATCCTATTCTCCTCCGGTTAAGGTGATAATCAGCCAATAACCTGTGTATGCCCCGCAGAGTGCACTGACAATGATCACCAACTGCCGCACAAGGGCCAGCAGTTGTCCGTCAAACAGGCTGCTTTCGATCACGCGGATAGTGGGAAATGTACCGCCGATAGCCACCACAATTGCCCAGATCCGGTATACTTTCACCAGTTCCCGCATCATGTTAAACGGTGAGGCATTAGTAAAAAAGGCGGCAAATGATCCGATTACAGCACCTCCAACTAACACACCAAATGCTGAGAAAAAAGCTAACAGGATTTCACGGGAAACTCGCAGAAACATACAAAGGATCACCTCATGCATCTATATGCTGGTGGTGGTCTAAAAATGTGAGGGGATTCTCATGTTTGTGCCACTGCACATTCACAGCGAATATTCATTATTAGAATCATGCATCAAGATTGATGCTTTGGTAAAACAAGCCCGAGCTTTTGGTTACCGAGCTTTGGCTTTAACAGATCACAACACCATGGCTGGATTGGTGGAGTTTTACCGCTGCTGTCAGGCAAATGGATTGAAACCAATTCTCGGGATCGAATTGGATCTAGCCGGTTTGCCAGGGTGTGAGCAGATCGTACTGCTTGCTGAGAACAACAGCGGTTATCAAAATTTGTTGATTCTTGCGTCAGCTTCTAAACCAGTGGATCTCCAAACTCTGCAGCGCCACACTCAGGGTCTGATTGGATTGGTTAACCTGCAGAACAACCCTGATGTCCAAGGGGATTATCAAAAGCTGGCGCGGCTGTTTGCTAAAAACAGTCTTTATCTTGAGCTCCAAATCAGCAGTGCGGAGGATAGACAGAGAGCCAAGAGTCTGTATCAAAAGCTTCCGCCAGAAGTATTTGCCGCTGGAACCCGCCTTTCTTATTTAGAGCCAGGACAAAAACAGCTCCTTGAAGTGATTAGGCAGGAAAAAATTGGTTCTCTGCCGCTGCTGCCACCCCAGCAGATGGCCGCTTTGTATCGGGATTTTCCCCAAGCTGTGGACAATACTGTACTGATTGCCAAGCGGTGTTCTGTTAAACTTGAAGCGGAGACAACTTATCCGAAGCTGCCTGAGCCTTACGATTTAACCGCTTTAGTATGGGAAGGGGCAGCCAAGCGCTACCAGCGGATCAGTCCAAAGGTAGCTGAGCGGATTAATTATGAGCTGGATGTAATCACGTCCATGGGATTAAGTGATTACTTTCTCATTGTTTGGGACATTGTCCGCTATGCCAAAGCAGCTAAAATCCCGGTTGGGCCGGGACGGGGTAGTGCGGCAGGAAGTATTGTAGCTTACTGTCTGGGGATAACCAAGATCGATCCCATTGCCCATAATCTCTTTTTCGAGCGCTTCTTAAATAAAAAACGCCGCAACCTGCCTGATATTGATCTGGATATCTGTCATGAGAAACGGGAACAGGTAATCAATTATATTATCCAGCGGTTCGGCAGGGACCGGGTGGCAAAAATCGGAACTTATGGCACTTATGGTTATAAAGGTGCTGTAAATGAAATAACTAAATTATACGGTTCGGCTGAGCCGGAGTTGGTGCAGCAGTTAGTAGGTTTAAAGCAGTACTTTTCCACCCATGCCGCCGGCGTGGTTATTACACCAAAGCCGATTACCACTTACAGCGGCGTTAATCAAGTGGACGGCATGTGGGTCACCCAATTAGCGATGGATGATCTAGAATATCTTGGTGTGCTGAAAATTGATTTTCTTGCTTTAAGAACCTTGACTATCCTGAAAGATATTGAGGCAGTGGTGCAGCAGCAAGATCCGGATTTTAGTTTGGACCTGATCCCCGCTGCTGATCAAAGGACCTTCTCGCTGTTAGAACAGGGTCTGACCCTGGGCATTTTTCAATTAGAAAGCCGCCTCTTTCAGGAGCTGCTGCCTCAGGTTAAACCCCGCTCTTTTCAGGATTTGGCAGCGCTGCTGGCGTTGGGAAGACCGGGACCTCTGAAACAGGTGCCGCTGTATATCCGCCGCCGCGAGGGTGTGGAACCGATCCAGTATCTGCATCCAAAGCTGGAACCAATCCTGTCGGAAACCTATGGTTTGATTGTCTATCAGGAGCAGGTAATGCAGGTTGCCCATGAGATTGCTGGATTAAGTTTGGAGGAAGCAGATCTGCTCCGGACCGCAATGAGCAAGAAGGACCATCAGGTTATGCAGGAACTGCGGACAAAATTTGTGGCCGGCTGTCAAGCCAATGGCCTCAGTTTTCGTGCAGCTAACGAACTATTTCTGCAGATAGATCGATTTGCAGACTACGCTTTTAATAAAGCCCACAGCACTGCCTACGCGTTAATTACTTGGCAGGCTGCCTATTTAAAGGCAAATTACCCGGTTGAATTCTACACTGGTCTGCTGCGGTATACCGGGACCATCGATAAGCTGGGTGAGATTTACCGGGAATGCCAGCTGAGGGGGATTAGGGTGCTGCCGCCGGACATTCGTTTTTCGGAAGCGGCTGCCAGCCTAGAAGCAGAATCCCTTCGGATTGGCTTCGGCAATCTTAAGTATTTTGGTGAAGCCCAAGCACGAAAACTGGTGCAGGAGCGGCAAAACCAGGAGTTTACCAGCATATTCGATTTGTTTCAGCGGGTGGATCTCCATCTTAATGCAAAGTTAGCTTTGGCTTATTCCGGAGCCCTGGACTGCTTTGGTGATCGGAGGACAGTGCTTGGACTGATAGCCAAGCTGGAACGGCAGACTCTTAAGGAACAGAGTGATCTGGATCTGCTGGAAAAAGAAAAGGAAATGACAGGTATTTACTTATCTGGACATCCAGCAGAGCGGTGGTATGGATTCCTGGAACGCCTGAAACCTAGTTTAGGAGCTTATGCTGCTGGTCATATTAAAAATGTCAGTGAAAGCGGGCAGGGTTTAACAGGTCTGCTCGAAGGTGAGCATCAACGGTGGCAATTTCTGTTGCCAAAAGGCAGTAATTTATGGCATGATTTGATTGAGGAAGATTCTTTGGTGGCACTGTATGGGAAATCTGGCAAGAATCAGATTATTGTTGACCTAGTTCTACCTCTAAAGCCGATGCTGTTGATTAAACCGAAGGCTGAAACCTTGGTTCAGCTGAAAAACATTCTCCTCAGTTCCCAGGGGAATACACCAGTATTGTTTGTCTTTGGTCAAGACCTGATCCAGTTAATTGATCCCAGCTTGTGGATTAGCCCTGAGCCTAAGGTGGTCGATTCCTTAATTGAGCTGGTGGAGTTTGCTCACTGGATTGACCCATGGCAAAGCAGGGTTTTCCATGCTAATCTGGAATTTACCCATGGCAGGCAGGAAATGGGAGGAGGAAATTAAAGTGAACGAGAACAAGGTGCGAGGCGTTAATGAACATAACTACGTGATGATTCAAGCCTTAGAAAATGGTGTAACTATCTTCGGTTTAACTAGGGGAGCAGATACTAAGTTTCATCATACCGAAAAGTTAGACCAGGGCGAAGTGCTGATTGCTCAGTTCACCTCCCACACTTCAGCGATTAAAGTTCGCGGCAAAGCTAAAATTTTTACTGGAATTGGCGTCACCACCTCGGGTTCGTAAGCTGTAAGCTGTGATAAGGAGGAGTTACCATGTGGACTGTAGTTTATGTTGCCCCAAACCGTGCAGTAGCCGATATGATGAAAGAGCTGTTAGAACAGGAAGGCTTTGTGGTGATGCTGCGTCCGATCGGAGCTCCCCATATGGGTGCCTCGGGCAGTGTGGAAATTTTGGTTCCTGATTCCGAAGTAGAAGAAGCTCTGGAGATTATCGCCAGTTCGTTTGGGAATTAGGGTGCTGAGGCACTGAATTTGCATTAGAAGGTGATTGGATGTTACGTGTATTCCGTAGTAAGCCAAAATATGCTACAGTAAGATCGAGTGCTCCTGATGGGGAGCGCCGGGATGGGGATCCTCTATGGGTGCGCTGTGACAGCTGTAGTTCACTGATTTATAAAAAAGAGCTGCACAAAAACCTTTATGTGTGTTCCCACTGCGGTTTTCACTTTCGGATGTCAGCATGGGAAAGACTGCGGATGCTGGTGGATGAAAACTCGTTCCAGCCAGCAGAACCTTTGGTTTCAGTTAACCCTCTAGGCTTTCCAGGATACGAAGAGAAAATTGCCCAATCCCAGGAAGCACTCCAGCTGGATGATGGGATTTTAATTGGTGAAGCCAAGATTCAAGGCCACAGCTGCGTGCTGGGGATTATCGATTTTGGTTTTATCGGCGGCAGTATGGGAAGTGTGGTTGGGGAGCAGATCACCCGCGGTTTTGAATATGGGATTGATAAACAGCTCCCGGTCGTCATTATATCGGGTGGCGGCGGTGGAGCGCGGATGCAGGAAGGTATCTTCAGTTTAATGCAGATGGCCAAAACGGCACAAGCGGTCGGGAGATTTAGTAAAGCTGGCTTATTTTATCTTTCGGTGCTCACGCATCCAACCATGGGGGGAGTTTACGCTAGCTTTGCATCCCTTGGTGATATTATTCTCGCCGAACCCAAGGCTCTAATTGGGTTTGCCGGGCCGAGGATTGTGGCCGAAACTACGCGGCAGCAGCTGCCTCCAGATTTTCAAACGGCAGAGTATGCTTTGAAAAACGGCATGATTGATGGCATTGTACCCCGATCTGAACTGAAAGATACCATTGGTAAACTTTTGAGTTTTCATTTATGAGGTGAAACAAGTGCCGACAGTATTTGACTGGGAAAAGCCACTAGTGGAACTAGAAGCCAAAATTCAAGAACTCCGCAGCTTTGTCTACGAGCAGGGGCTTGATTTTAAGGATGAGCTTAATGAGCTGGAGCGAAAAGCAGACAAGCTGCGCAAGGAAATTTATGAGCGGTTAACTCCGTGGCAGCAGGTGAGAATGGCACGCCATCCGGAACGACCAACTACCGCGGATTACATAAAATTAGTTTTTGACGACTTTGTTGAGCTCCATGGAGATCGCAAATATGGTGATGACCAAGCAATTATTGGTGGAATTGCTGCCTTTGAGGGGGAGCCGGTAACGGTAATTGGTCCCCAGAAAGGGCGGGATACTAAAGAGAATATTTCCCGCAATTTTGGTCTGCCCCATCCGGAGGGCTACCGCAAAGCACTGCGCTTGATGAAGCAGGCGGAAAAGTTTAAAAGACCAATTATTACGTTAATTGATGTAGTGGGGGCCTATCCAGGAATTGGTGCAGAGCAGCGGGGGCAGGGTCTGGTTATTGCCGAGTGCATTGAGCAGATGTCTTTTTTAGAAGTACCGATTATCTGCATTATTACTGGTGAAGGCGGCAGCGGCGGTGCTTTAGCTATTGGTGTGGGGGATCGAATTTTAATGCTGGAACATGCATGGTACTCAGTGATTTCTCCTGAAATGTGTGCTACAATTTTATGGAAGGATCCAAATCGGGCCCCGGAAGCGGCTGAGTTGTTAAAATTAACTTCCACAGATCTGTTAAAATTTGGTATTATTGATGATGTCATAACCGAACCGCTCGGGGGAGCCCACCGCGACCATGAGGGAACAGGCAGGCAGATTAAGGCATTTTTGCGCCGATATCTATCGGAGGTAAAAAAGATCCCCACTGATCAGCTTGTAGAGCAGCGCCTTGAGCGTTTTCGCAAAATCGGTCACTTTCAAGCTGTGCAGCTGGAGGAAAGCCGAGTAAAACTATAGAAGGTGAGAACCGGCATGACTAGACGAATTGGAATTTTAACCAGTGGCGGAGATGCTCCGGGAATGAACGCGGCTGTGCGTACTTTAGTGCGAGCAGCCTTAAGTTTTGACATGGAGCCTTATGGAATTTACCGCGGTTATCATGGGCTGATTAATGATGAAATCGAGCCTTTAAACAGCGAGTCCGTGTCCGGGATCATTCAGCGCGGCGGTACTATACTAAAAAGTGCCCGCTCTCAGGAATTTATGACCCCGGCTGGGATTGAAAAAGCTGTAAACAATCTTAAACAGCATCAAATTGATGCTGTTGCGGTAATCGGAGGCGATGGCTCTTTTAGAGGTGCTTTAGAGCTGATGAAGCAGGGGATCCAAGTGATCGGTATTCCGGCAACCATCGACAACGACATACCGTGCACTGACTATTCCATCGGCTTTGATACCGCTGTGAATACAGTGATGGATGCTGTTAATAAAATCCGCGATACAGCATCATCCCATGAGCGGATCTACATAGTTGAAGTGATGGGACGCCGCTGTGGGTACATAGCTTTATACTCTGGATTAGCTTGTGGGGCAGACTCAATCTTAATCCCAGAAGCTAAGTTTGATCTGGATGAAGTATGCACCAGAATCAAGCGAGCTTATGATGTAGGTAAAAGTCATAACATCATCATGGTTGCAGAAGGAGTAGGATTAAACCTTAAGCCGCCAGTGGAGAATATCTCTGTAACAATCGGTAAACATATCCAAGAGCACACTGGATATGAAACCAGGATTGTAATTTTGGGACATATTCAGCGCGGCGGAAGCCCTACAGTTAACGATCGGCTGTTAGCCAGCCGGTTGGCGTATCAAGCAGTGCGTTTGATTGCCCAAGGTCAAACAGGTAAAATGGTTGGGCAGATTGAAAAGCAGATCAAGGCTTTTGATCTGGACTATGCGCTAGCCCAAACAAAAACCATTGATATGGAGTATTACCATTTGGCGGAAATTTTATCAACACTGTAAATTATAAATTGGGAGTGGAATTATGATTCGCAAAACAAAGATAGTCTGTACAATCGGACCCGCAACAGATAGTCCAAAAATGATTACAGAACTGATCAAAGCAGGGATGAACGTAGCCAGATTGAACCTGTCTCATGGTTCGAGTGAGGAACATTTAAGCCGGATTAAATTGATTCGGCAGTGTGCTGAAGAGTGCGGAGCTAATGTGGGCATTCTTTTAGACATTAAAGGGCCGAAGATCCGGTTAGGAGAGCTTGAGCCAGATCGATTTGAACTGGAATCTGGTCAGGAAATAGTCTTAACTACAGAATACTGTGTGGGCACACCCTCCAAAATCTTTGTTAACTATCCTTATTTAGTTGAGGATGTTCATCCGGGTGACACAATTTATATTGACGACGGCCTAGTTGAGTTGGCAGTTGTTTCCAAAACTGGCAAACAGGTTATCTGCAAAGTGGTTGTTGGAGGTTTGATTGGCTCCCGGAAAGGGGTAACGCTTCCGGGTGTAGATGTGAAACTGCCTCCACTGACTGAAGATGACATCCGGAACATCAAGTTTGGTGTGGAAAATGGTGTAGATTTTATCGCCGCTTCATTTGTTAGAAATGCCGATAACGTTAAGGCAGTCAAGGAATTAATCCACAGTTACGGCGGGGATGTACCGGTAATTGCTAAAATCGAGAATGGCGAAGGCATCCGCAACATTGATTCGATCATCGCTGCAGCTGATGGTATTATGGTTGCCCGTGGGGACATGGGAGTTGAAATTCCACCGGAAGAAGTTCCCCTGGCTCAAAAGATGATCATTGAAAAATGCAATGATCACGGCAAACCGGTTATTACTGCTACCCAGATGCTGGATTCCATGATCCGCAATCCCCGGGCTACCAGAGCTGAAATTACCGACGTGGCCAACGCGATTCTCGATGGTACCGATGCGGTAATGTTGTCAGGTGAAACAGCAGTCGGAAAATATCCTGTCAAAGCAGTATCGCTGATGAGCCGCATAGCCATCAGAATCGAAGAGTCTATGGATTACCAAGCCCGGTTAGAATTAAGGCGCCGCAATCAGCGTCAAAATATCGCTGATGCCATCAGTCTGGCTACCTGCCAAACTGCCCATGATTTAGGTGCGAGGGCGATTATCTGCTCAACCCAATCGGGAGCGACAGCCAGATCGATAGCTAAATACCGCCCGGAAGCATTGATTATCGCTGTTTGTCCTAATCAAAGTATTGTAAATAGGTTAATGCTGACATGGGGTGTTAATCCGATTGCTGCGAAGAAACCAGGCAGCCTTGAAGAATTAATTGATCTCGCGGTATCTGCTGCTAAGCAGCGGGGTATGGTCAAGGATGGGGATATTGTAGCAATCAGCGCAGGAGTGAAAACCGGCACTCCCGGCAGCACCAATCTGCTCCAAGTACAAAAAATCGGTGCCGACAACTAGCTGTTGTCGCGCACCTTTCCATCGATGATATAGACGGAAGAATCAAAAGTCCTGTTGGATACTACATGGATTCTTCCGTCTGCATCCATAATTTTAGTCTTTTTAATGTCAAGATTGATCACTGTTCCCTCAACATTATTGACTTTTACCTGAGCCCCAACTTTAAAATCTGGGTCAGCAAGCAGGAAAACGCCGGCTAATAGATCCTGAATCATGCTGTTGGCGTTGGAAGCTACCCCGACCAGAATTAGAGCGATACTGCCGGAAAACGCAACACTAATTTGGGGAAAGCCGAGGACAGCAAAAACAATGGAAATTAGGAGCACCCAGCAGGCAAAGGTAATAAAGGCTTGCACAAAGCCAATAATGCCCGCTTCTAATTTAAATCGCTGCATCAGTTTGCCAGCGATTTTTTTGAGAAACCGGATCAGCATTGAGCCGACTCCGACTACAACTATAGCGGCAGGCAGCTTCGGCAGATACAGAATTGCATTTTGGTAGATTTCTTGAAGTAACTCGTTGTCCACGTAAAAACCTCCATTTGCTCATATTTTCACCCTGCTATATTCGAGATTGAGCTGCATGAGTCCTGCACTCACATTGGTCTGAATATCTCAATGAAGGGATTAGATTAAAGATGGAACATCTTAAATTATTTGTTTCTTATTATAAAACAGAGAAACGCTTATTTTTGATCGATATGGCCTGTGCCAGCTTGATTGCTGTGCTCGATTTGACATTCCCAGTGATTACCCGCATGTTCATGAAAGATTTTATTCCCAATCAGAATATGCGGGCTGTGGCGATCTGGGTAGGCGTAATGATCGGGCTTTATTTGGTCCGGCTGGTATGCCAGTATATAGTTGATTACTGGGGCCATTTAGTCGGGGTGCGGATGGAATACCGCATGCGCAACGATTTGTTTTCCCATCTCCAGACTTTAGACTTCAAATTTTTTGACAACAATAAAGTGGGTCATCTCATGTCCCGAATTGTTAATGATCTGCGTGATGTGACAGAATTGGCTCACCACGGTCCGGAAGATTTATTTATTGCAACTTTAATGCTGATCGGCTCCTTTGCTTATTTAATCACGATAAATGTACCCCTTACTTTACTTGCCTTTGCTTTTATCCCGATTATTGTCTGGTTTGCCTACAGCAAGCGGGATCAAATGTCCCGGGCATTTACTGATGAGCGGAAAAAAGTGGCCGATGTGAACGCGGAAGTAGAAAACAGCTTGTCTGGGATCCGGGTGGCTAAAAGCTTTGTTAACGAGGAGTATGAAAAGGCGCGGTTTAACCGGGCAAATGATCAGTTTAAAGTAGCCCGGGGTAACGCTTTTCGCTCTATGGCTGAGTACAGTTCTGGCTTAAACTTTCTCACCAATCTGCTCAACGTGATTGTGCTGGGGGCAGGAGCATGGTTCATGCATATTGGTCAGATTGATTTAGCGGATTTAACTGCCTATTTGATGTTTATCAATTACTTCCTGCAGCCGATCCGCCGGTTCATCAATTTCACCCAGCAGTATCAGCAGGGAATGAGCGGTTTTAAGCGTTTTGCTGAATTAATGGCTGAAGAACCAGTAATTGTTGACAGCCCCCATGCGGTCGCACCAAAAAGTTTTCAAGGCCGGATCGAGCTGGACAATGTCTCCTTCCGCTATGATGGTAATGAAGAGGTACTGGAAGATATCTCCCTGACCATTCCGGCAGGGCAGACTGTGGCCTTTGTTGGTCCGTCAGGTGGCGGTAAAACTACCCTCTGCCATTTAATCCCGCGGTTTTACGATGTGACTAAAGGGGCGATCTATGTAGACGGAATTGATATCCGCAGTATTCAACTTGACGCGCTGCGGTCAAATATCGGGCTGGTCCAGCAGGATGTCTTCCTCTTTACCGGCACGATTAGGGATAACATCCTTTACGGCAGACCTGACGCTACCGAGGCAGAAATGATTGAAGCTGCCAAGAAAGCCCAGATCCATGATTTTGTTTCTTCACTGCCTGATGGCTATGACACCTATGTTGGTGAGCGGGGAATTAAGCTGTCCGGTGGGCAGAAGCAGCGCATTTCAATTGCCCGGGTGTTTTTAAAAAATCCACCAATTTTAATTTTGGACGAAGCTACATCTGCACTGGACAGCATTACTGAGAAAGAAATTCAATCTGCTTTAGTGGAATTGTCTCAGGATAGAACCACTTTAATTATAGCTCACCGCCTGTCCACAATTAAGCATGCTGATCAGATCTATGTGATTATCGATGGCAAAATCCACGAGCACGGCACCCATCAGGAACTGCTGCATGCCGGCGGCTTCTATGCAAACCTGTACTCAGGGCAGTACGAACAGACTGCTGTATAAAGGCAAAAAAAGTTGGGTTCGTCCCAGCTTTTTTACATTTTAGGAAAGGAATAAATTTACTCGCGCTGAACTAATATGGAAGAAATATGAAAGCGAGGTTAAAAGAATGAAAAAATTAGATGTCAAGAAATTCATTTCAGCTGTAGTCATTGCAATCATCTTTTTCTTCATAGGCTATTGGTTTGGTGGTCCATTGGTTAAAGGGATAATCAATCTAATTTGAAAGGATTCGGTTGTTGGCACAATGCGCTTTGGTGATCCGCTTCTGGATCATCCATCCCTTGTTTATGAAGATTCGGAAGCAGGGCTGCATTGGTATCTCAATTTAACCGAGCCCTGGGAGTTTGAAGGGTTCTCCATCGATTCGCCAATCAGCTATGGTTACCAGGATGATAAATTGACTGCAATTTTGTTTAAAGTCAATCTTCCTCGTTACAACGAAAGTGAGCATTCCTATTATTTTATTAAAGATTTGCTAACAGAGCGTTACGGAGACTATGAGCTTCTTGAAAGTTATCATGGGGGCAGATGTCTTTATAAGTGGGAAACTAACGATGTTTATGCGGTAATCCATGTTTGGGATTATACCACCGATGTGATTGTTTGCACTTATGAATTCGGGGTAACAGTGTTAGGCCCAGGCTTTGGAATCCGAAATTAGGCGGTTACTGCCAAATTTATCAATAATCCCTGCATTGAAACTAAAATTAGGCAGGATTCTCGGTAACGAGAACGAATATCACTCCTATTACCATTAATTTGTAATAGGAGTGAATTTCTTGAAGGGGATCCCAGCTGCGTTTTTCAAAATAGGACTGCGGACAAAATTATTTTTAGTCATTGTTTCAGTTTTGGTGCTAATGGTTGTTTTAGCAGGCAGCTTTGTAGTGACCCACCAGCAGCGTCTGCTCCATGTGATGGTGGTGGACAGTCTGAGGGCAGCAGAACAGGTCGTTGAAAGCAAGCTGTTTGGCAAGGCGGAGCAGGCCTTAGGCATTTCGCAGGTAGTGGCTGCTCTGCCTGAAATTATCACTGCTGCAGCCAACCAGGATCGTTCAGCTATTATCGAAACAGTTGTTGCTGTTTACCAGGAGGTCAGCACAGCCTTCGGCGTGGATGTGCTTCACGTCAGGGCTCCTTACGATACTTCGTTAGTGCGGGGACAGAACCCGAGTATCCATGGTGATGTGCAGAGTCGCGGCGGAATTCTTGACGCAGGACAGCAGGGCAGATCCCTTTGGGGTTTTGACCGCGGTCCCTTTGGCATGGGCATGCGGGGTTGGGCACCAATTAAGGATGGCAGTAGAGTGGTTGGTACCGTAGAGACAAATATCCCCTTTACGGAACAGCTTCTGCAGGAGATCCATGACGCGGTCGGCGCAGAGTTAGCGGTGTTTGTCCCCAGCGATGAAGGGTATGTCCCTTTAACAGCCACACTTGGTGTGCAAACCGTTTCCGAACTGCACCATTTGACACCAGAATCAGCATCCCTTCAGGGTATCATAGGGGATTGGGCTTACAGTTTCCTGCCAGTAATGAGCTATGATGGGGATGAACTGGCGGTGGTGGCGGTGTATCAAAACGTCGCAGGTTATCAGCAGATGATTAATCGCCAAAGCAGGCAGTTAATTATTCTGCTTACTGTTGGTTCTTTAGTGTTTATTGGACTGATGCTTTATTTAGTACGCAGAATTCTAGCTCCCCTGCAGGCTGTTGCTAGAGCTGCTGATGCTATCGCGGGAGGAGACTTTACTGTAACTATTCCAGAAGCCAGCAGTCGAGATGAGGTGGGCAGTCTGGTGTCTGCTTTTCAGGGTATGATTGCTTCGCTGAACGAAATGTTTCGTTCTTTAACTGAGGCGATTAATGAGATGAGTGCTGCTAGTCAGCAGTTGGCTTCATCCACATCTCAAGCTAGAGTTTCACTGGGGCATGTTACGGAAACGGCGGGGGATTATACTGCTGCGGCGGAGGGGATGCAGAATATCACCGAGGCAGTAAACGAAATTGTTGCCGCTGCTCAAGAAGGAAATACTGTAGTTGGTGAGGCTGTTCAAGGCACTGAAGAACTTCGGAAAACCATGGGTCAGCTCACTAATTTTGTCCAAATCCTTGCTAAGCGTTCTGAGGAAATTGGCAGGATTGTGGATGTAATTCAAGGACTGGCTGAGCAGACTAATCTGCTGGCTTTAAATGCAACAATTGAAGCTGCCCGAGCAGGAGACGCAGGACGCGGCTTTGCGGTGGTTGCTGAAGAGGTTCGAACTTTGGCAGAACGGTCTGCCCAGGCAGCAGAAGATATCAGCCTGCTGATCGGGACAATCCAAAGGGAGACACAGGAGGCTGTTGAGGGTATGTTTCAAAGCTCGCAGCAGACTGATGCCACCAGTCTGGGGGTAGCCAAGAGCGGTGAGGCTCTAGAGCGGATCATGGTAACTGTTGCAGAAGTTATCAACTTAGTGAATCAGGCCTCTCGAAGCATAACACAGCTTCACGCTGCCAGCCAGGAAATCAGTGCTGCTGCCCAGGAGCAGTATGCAGTAATCGATCAAGTGGCAGATATTGCTCAAACCCTCAATCAAATGGCAGCGAAGCTCCTGGAACTGAACAGCAGGTTTAGAATCTAGATCCATACGATTAAAAGCTCCTCTGCATAGTGCACTGTTATTGCTGCAGGGGAGCTATTTGTTTACTGAAGAAATATAAAAATAATGGGATAGAACCGGTTAGTTCATTGTCGTTTAAGTATGAGAATGAGTCAATCACTCTTAACATTCGTTGTTTAATTGAGGTATCTCGATTAGAATTTTATTGAAAAAGCAGGATCTGAGGTTTAAGAAAAAGAAAATGTAATTATAAATAATGATTTATTAACGCCAATTTTGTTACGATTTTAGTGGAAAATTGCTCGTTGATATTTGTTTGAGGATTTGAAGTCTAAGGCTGTGGCGGGCTTCAATCCGTACCAATTTATGGCGTTTCGAGTATCTTTCGGGGTGCTCCCAACGTCGTATTTACTTACGCTGCGGGCGCCTTTTATTTTTTTGAGCCAAAAAATTACTGCACCATGCTTAGATCTTGAAGGCGGGGTGGTTACTTGAATATACTCAGTGTACTTTTTAAAGATAATATTAAAGCAGTAATTCCGATTTTTTTAATTGTTTTAGGCTTGAATTTTACCTTAGTACCGCTTGGGTTTTCCTTAATTATGCGCTTTTTAATTGGATCAATCTTGGTGATCATTGGGTTGACTTTGTTTTTGTTTGGCGTGGAGATTGGCATCACACCCATGGGCAGTTTAACCGGCTCCTCTTTAGTGAAGACCAATAATCTGCCGGTAGTACTGCTGTGTGGATTCCTCCTTGGCTTTTTTATTTCGATTGCCGAACCAGCACTGATGGTTCTTGCCCAGCAGGTGGATTTTGTAACTATGGGGGAAATTTCCTCGTGGCTGCTGTTAGTGGTGGTGTCTATTGGGCTGGCTCTTTTAGTTTCCCTCGGTTTTTTACGAGTATTTTTAAACATTCCTTTGAAACTTTTTCTCTTCGGCTGCTATATCATCATTTTCATCCTCGCCTTTTTTACTCAGCCAGAGTTTTTATCAATAGCTTTTGATTCATCAGGTGCTACCACCGGCATTTTGGCTGTGCCGTTTCTGTTAGCTTTGGCAGTGGGCATCTCAAGCCTGCGGAAGGACAGCATTGCCTCTGAAGAAGACAGCTTTGGCCTGGTTGCCATCGCTTCTGCCGGTGCGATTATGGCTGTAATGGTATTAAACTTAATTATCGGTACAAAAGAATATGCGGTTGCCAGTTTAGAGCCGATAGAAGTAGGCAGTGTAGTTATTCTGCAGCCTTTTCTTAACCATATTTCCGGTGCTTTCAGTGAGAGTTTTACGAGCCTTCTGCCGCTTACAATTGCCCTGTTTGTGCTGCAGAAAACCTTGTTTAAGCTGGAGCGAAAGCCCTTTGTGCGAATTGTAAAAGGTTTTGTGTACGCATTTATTGGATTAATTATCTTTCTTGTGGGGGTTAACGGCGGATTTATGGAAATCGGCAGTGAGCTGGGTTTGCGCTTGGCAATGTATGAGAATAAATCATGGCTGATTGTTACCGGTTTTGCCTTGGGATTTTTCACCATCATTGCGGAGCCGGCA
>FZPS01000006.1_pt97 | contig 33032 bp, 31 predicted proteins | sample 1817821 | NCBI WGS metagenome assembly FZPS01 (sample SAMEA104158645, study PRJEB21678) | metagenome | place: Germany | collected 2015-04-21
TTGTCACAATTCCTCTTGTTATGCATATCGGCGCGCCGTCGGTGTGCATCGTAAAACCGGGTGATCACGTAGATGTCGGACAGCTTATAGCGGAAGCGGGCGGATATGTCGGTGCGCCGATTCATTCAAGCGTTTCCGGCACGGTTCGTGAAATCACAAGTGTCATGACGACGGCCGGCAATCCGGTGCCTGCCGTAAAAATTGAATCAGACGGACTTATGACAATATCGCCGGTGGTAAAACCGCCGGTTGTGAATGATTACGACAGCTTTATTGCCGCCGTGCGGGCAAGCGGAGCTGTTGGCCTTGGCGGCGCAGGGTTTCCGACATCCGTAAAACTGGACGTCAAGGACACCTCCCGCATAAAAGAAATTATTATAAACTCCGCTGAGTGCGAGCCGTATATCACAAGCGATACCCGCACAATGATTGATCGCGCTGATGATATTGCGGAGGGCTGCCGGCTGCTTGAAAAATACCTTAATGTTAAAAAAATACATATAGGCATTGAAAAAAATAAGCCTGAAGCCATAGCTTCTATGCGACGGCTCGCCGCTAATGATCCAGCAGTTGAGGTTCGTGTGCTGCCGTCGTTTTATCCGCAGGGTGGGGAGAAGGTTATAATCTACAGCATTACAGGTAAGATAGTGCCTGAGGGCAAGCTGCCGATCGACGTTGGCACAATCGTTATAAACTGCACAACGCTTGCATTTATTGCATCATACATTAAAACAGGCATGCCGCTCGTCGAAAAATGTATCACCGTTGATGGCCCCGCCGTCGCGTCTCCGAAAAACGTCATTGTTCCCATCGGCACCGCTATGTCGGAGGTATTTGAGGTTTGCGGCGGTTTTAAAAAGACTCCTGCGAAATTTTTGCAGGGTGGGCCGATGATGGGGCTTGCCGTTTATTCACCGGATACGCCTGTTATTAAAAACAACAACGCAATTCTTGCCTTCGACAAAGATACTGCCTTGAAGCCAAAAGAGACAAGCTGCATCCGTTGCGGGCAATGCTCGGCATACTGCCCGTACAGGCTTGATCCGGCGGAATACGGGCGCGCGCTCAAGGCAAATGATGTCGAGAAGCTCATAAGGCTCAAAGTTAATTTGTGTATGGAGTGCGGATGCTGCTCATATATTTGTCCGGCAAGGCTACCGCTCGTCCAGCAAAACAAAATGGGCAAAGCACTCGTCGCCGAATATCAAAAAAAGAAAAAAGCGGAGGCTGGGGCGGCGAAATGAACGAACTGCTAACTGTAAACGTATCACCTCACATATATACAAAGCGCGACACAACATCAATAATGCTCGACGTTGTGATCGCTCTTTTGCCGGCATCTGCCGCAGCCATCATATTTTTCGGCTTGCGCGCGGCTATTTTAATAGCATCCTGCACCGTGTCGGCTGTACTTTTTGAGTTTATATTCAATAAGATAGTCAAAAAAGATAATACAATCAGAGATTTATCCGCCGTTGTAACAGGACTTCTCCTTGCGCTGAACCTTCCGGCCTCAGTGCCGGTGTGGCAGGCTGTTCTCGGAAGTGCTGTCGCTATTATCATTGTAAAGTGCCTTTTTGGCGGCATTGGCGACAACTTTGCCAACCCTGCCATAACGGCTCGTGTCGTGCTGCTGCTTGCTTTTCCGGGCACTGTGACAGCGGCTGTTTTCCCATCGGAGAAATTTACTGATATAATATCCGGCGCGACGCCTCTTGCCGTTATCTCGGGGCAGGAGGGAACGCTTCCGTCGCTCTTAGATATGTTCTTTGGCGCGCGAGGCGGCGCAATCGGCGAGACAAGCGCGCTTGCGCTTCTCATCGGCGGTGTTTACCTTCTTGCGCGGCGCGTTATCACATGGCACACACCCGTTGCCTTTGTCGGCACTGTGTTCATACTTACACTGCTGCTCGGTGAAGAGCCGCTTTATCAGATTATGTCCGGCGGACTTCTTATCGGGGCTATATTCATGGCGACCGACTACACGACAAGCCCTACGACAGAATGGGGAAAGATTATATTCGGTTTTGGCTGCGGGCTTTTGACTGTAATTATACGTGTGTGGGGTACATACCCGGAAGGTGTTTCGTTTGCTATTCTGTTTATGAACATACTCTGCCCGTATATTAACAGGTGGACGGAGCGTAAGCCCTTCGGAGGTGTACCACAATGAAAAAACGCGAAGCTATAAAATCTGTTGTTGTCCTAACGGTGATATGCGCTGTCGTTGCACTGATGCTTTCGGGGGTAAATGAACTGACAGCGCCGATAATAGAAGAAAACCAATCGAAGGGCGAGTTTGATTCGTTTTATGAGGTAATGCCGGATGCCGAGGGGTTTGAAGAGGTATCTTTAACCGGGCTTCCCGAAACGGTCAAGGCTGTTTATAAGGATACGGGCAACAAAGGCTACGTTGTGCTTTTGTCGACGCGCTCGCAGTATACGGGAACCTCTAATATGGGAATAACGGTCGGCATCGGCACTGATGGCAAAATCGTCGGAATAACACTCACATCCTATACGGAGTCAAAGGATTTCGGCCGCGAAGAATACCCGAAAACTTACATTGGAAAAGATTCAGCGCTTGTCGGCGTTGACCTTGTGGGAGGGGTCACATATTCGTCGGCAGCTTTCCGCGATGCGGTATCTGACGCTTTCACAGCGCTTATATCAAGTGGGCTTATTTCCGAGGACCAGAAGTCTGATGCGCAACTCATTGATGAGCTGAAAACAGTCGCCCTCCCCGGCTGTGCCAATAACCTTGGCAATGCTATGTTAACGCAGATTGAGGTGTCAGGCTCGTATATCAAAGAAGCGTATGAAGCTAATAACGGCTGTGGCTATGTTTATGTGCTTGATGTAGATGGCACGCCTCTTGTTTGCGGTGTCGGGGCATTCGGTGACGCCGTATGCTACGCGCTTGACGGAACTGATGTCACAAGTGACGCAGCATACGCGAACGCAATAAGCGAGGCTGTCGCCGTAAACGCTAAAAAGTCTGAAGAGGCGGCAGTAGCTAATATTGAACTTATTGCCCCTTACGTATATGCGGGTGATGATGCGACGATAACCGCTGTATCACCCAAAGGCATATTCAATACTGTTACGGGTGCGTTTGAAATTACCTCTGACAGCACAAAATCGTATGGCTTTGTATCAGTTGTCTTCGGATACAGAAACCAGCCGATGAAGATGATATATATACTTGACGAAGACGGCGCCATTGTTGCGTTTAGAAGCGCGGGCGAGCTTATAATACTTGATTCGGAGTATTACAGTGGCTACACGCTTGACGAATCAGCGTATAAGGCAAACTTTGAAGGCTTGACAGCCGAAACGTTTGATGAGAGCGTAACGCTGATATCCGGCGCTACAATAACAGCGAATGCAGTTGCGACAGCAACTCGCGATGTGTTTGCCGCATTTGATGCGCTTGTGACGGGGGAGGTTGAGTAAAAATGAGTAAAACAAATAAAAGTAGTTTATCAATTCTCCTCCGCGGGATTATTGCTGAAAACCCCGTGCTTGTACTCGTCCTCGGCACATGCCCGACGCTTGCACAGACGGGCAGCGTCATCTCCGCCGTAGGCATGGGCATAGCGGCAACGGCGGTGCTTGTGTGCTCGAATGTCGTGATATCGCTTTTAAGGCGGGCTATACCCGATACTGTGCGCATTCCATGCTACATCGTTGTTATCGCCGGATTTGTTTCTGTTGTTCAGATGCTGATGAACGCTTATTTACCGGCTCTTTATGACATGCTCGGTGTTTACCTTGCCCTGATTGTTGTCAACTGCATCATTCTTGGCCGTGCAGAGATGTTTGCCAGTAAAAATTCCGTCGGCGCGTCAGCGCTCGATGGTCTCGGGATGGGAATAGGCTTCCTTCTGACGCTTTTTGTCATGGCGACAATTCGCGAGGTTTTAGGCGCGGGTACATTCGCAGGCATTAAAATACCGTTTTTAATTAACTACAATTTCCCGATATTGAAATCACCTCCGGGCGGATTCTTCGTCTTTGGCTGTATGATAGCCGCCGTAAATACGATACTTAAAAAGCGCGGCAAACCCGTTCGGGAAAAGGCCGGCTGCGAGGGATGCCCATCGTTTGCAGCTTGTGAGGGTAAGTTCGATGAAAGTGTCGGAAAAGACGCTCGAGGGGAGTAAGAAGCAATGATAAAAACGCTTACGATAATATTTATATCGAGTATACTTGTTAACAACTACGTTCTGACACGCTTTCTTGGGATTTGCCCTTTCCTTGGCGTTTCCCGAAAGCTTGATCAGGCGGTTGGTATGGGTGTGTCGGTCATATTCGTCATGCTGTGCGCAACGGCTGTAACGTGGCCGATACAGATTTATATCCTTGATAAACTGGGGCTTGGATATCTTCAGACGCTTGTATTCATACTCGTGATTGCAGCTCTTGTCCAGCTTGTCGAAATTACGCTTAGAAAGTTTTTGCCATCGCTTCACAGCGCTCTTGGGGTTTATCTTCCACTGATAACGACAAACTGCATCGTGCTTGGTGTCGCTATCAACAACATTACAGACGGCTATAATTTTATTGAATCAATCGTTTCGTCGCTCGGAGTAGGTTTAGGATTCCTTTTAGCTATGGTGCTTTTCTCCGGCGTTCGCACAAGACTTGAGAATACAGGTGTTCCGGAGGCTTTCCGCGGACTGCCGATAACACTTGCAGCCGCATCAATAGTTTCACTTTCGTTTTATGGATTTGCCGGTGTCGTTGAGGGAATGCTCAGCTGACAAGGCTTAAAATTAGGGGGCATTAATGACAGGAATTTTGACGGCGTTAATTTTACTTTCGTCGTCCGGACTGATATGTGGAGCACTACTTGCCATCGCGTCAGTTTTCATGTCAACTGAAAAGGATGAGGGGGAAGTAGAGATACGCGCCGTACTCCCGGGCGTCAACTGTGGCGCTTGCGGTTATGGTACTTGTGATGGGTATGCGGCGGCGCTTGCATCAGATAATACAGTTAAAACAAACCTATGTATACCTGGCGCTGATTCGGTCGCTGAAAAGCTTTCGCAGCTTACCGGCGCGCCGTATGAGGGTGTTGTCGAACGCATTGCATATGTTAAATGCGGGGGCGGGTGCTCTCAAACTGTTAGGAAACACCACTATGAAGGCTACGGCTCTTGCTCGGCCGCAAATATGCTCTACGGGGGCATATGGGGATGTGAATGGGCTTGTCAAGGCTTTGGTGATTGCGTATTGGCATGTCCTGATGGAGCTATATCAATCGTCGATGGTATGGCGCGCGTCAACGCGCGCAAATGTACGGGCTGCGGCATATGCGTATCTGTGTGTCCGAAGGGAATAATAGAGATGTTTTATGACTCAAGCCGTGTCATTGTTACTTGTAGCAATCATGACAAGGGTGCTGTTGCCCGTAAAAAATGCAAAAGAAGCTGCATAGCGTGCCGCCGGTGTGAAAAAGCATGCCCGACGGATGCCATCAAGGTTGAGGATAACCTTGCTGTGATTAATTATGAACTTTGTACGGGCTGCGGCGAATGTGCGCGGATATGCCCGACAGGCTGCATTGAGTACGCTGACTTTAGAGGAGTACATAATATCAATAATAAAATGTGATATTATTAAATGGCGGGTTTTATTTGATTAAGCCCGCCATGAATGATTTTATAGCTTCAAGGGGCGTTACAAAATAATCGCGAAAGAGTTCGTAAATGGCAGATACCATAAAGATACAGACAAAAACAAAAAAGCAAAAAGTCATAGCTGATGTGGCGCTAATAATACTGCTCATCGCAGCCGCAGTCGGCGCTTATTTCTTTTGGCTTTTTTCGCGCGACGTGGGGGCGTATGCTGTTGTATATATCAATGGAGAGGAAGTTGCAAGATATCCGCTTGCCGCCGACACGGAGGTAACGTTTAATACGCCCGACGGCTCATCGTTCAACACCCTTGTTATCAGGGACGGGAAAGCCGATGTTACCGACGCCGGTTGTCCTGACCGCATATGTGTAAATATGCGAAGTATAAGCTTTGAGGGAGAGACAATAACGTGCCTGCCGAACAGACTTGTCGTTAAAATCGAGGGTGGCGAGTCACCCGGTGTCGATTTACCATAATGCGGGCGGCGGTGTTATGAAAACTATGGATGAAAAAAGCAAAAGCGCCGCAAACGAAGGCGTATTCAATATTTCGTCGGAAAGAAAAAAAGGATTGAAACCAAACCTGAAAAGAATAAATACAAAAAAACTAGCGGAGCTATCGGTTTTCACCTCCGTCGCAATGATACTTTCGTATGTAGAGGCCCTTATACCGTCAGTTGGTATACCTGGTGCTAAGCTTGGGCTTGCTAACATAGCGGTCATTTTTATACTTTACCGTTTTGGATGGCGGGAAGCGGCTGCTGTGTCACTTGTAAGGGTTTTATTGGTTTCGTTATTATTCGGCAGCATACCCGCTATGATTTACAGTATAGCTGGCGCGACGCTCAGCCTTATCGTAATGGTTTTATTGAAAAGGACAGACACTTTTTCGTCAGTTGGCGTCAGCGTGGCTGGTGGAGTATCGCACAATGCGGGGCAAATTGCAGTTGCGGCTTTTATGCTTGGAACTAAGGAGATAGCTTATTATATGCCGGTGCTGATTATCTCCGGTATCATCGCCGGCATAATAGTAGGGCTGTGCGGCGCTGTTCTTGTGAAATATGTGAAGTATTAGACTAAATCTTTGTTTGTTAGCAAATAAAACAGCTCGCGAAAAGTGAGCTGTTGTTTTTTCGCGTGAGAAATGTTTTAACCTCCGACCTTCGGGTCATGAGCCCAACGAGCTGCGTTTGTTGGAGGAGCAATAACCTCAAGGTAATTTTTCACCAATCTTGCGGCTCCTAAATTGATGCTGCGTCGCTTCGCTGATTAATAATGAATCATTGACTTTATCTATTCCCAAAAACTCGCATCCAACGCGAAAAAATCTCAAAAACTGCGTTATTGTTATTTTGTTTTCATAAAGTTATACTGTAAACAGAAGCAGGGCCCGCTTACTTCTTGACTTAGGAGAGATGATATGAAACATATCGGAGAAAAGATAAAGGAACTGCGGCGTAAAAACGACATGACGCAGGAAAAACTCGCAGATTATCTCAATGTAACATATCAAACCGTGTCAAAATGGGAGACAGGAATTACAAACCCGGATTTATCGTTGATTGTGCCGCTCGCAAGACTGTTTAAGGTAACGACGGACGAACTTCTTGGAATGGAAGAGGCAATCAGCGATGCAAGAAGACTTGAGCTTGAAAAACAATACGATGAAACGACAAAAAGCGGGGATGTCAAGAAAAGATATGAAATAGCAAAAACAGCAGTAGAAGAATACCCCGGAGACTTTAATTATTTATATTGGCTCGCGAATGCCAAAGATTCATACGGATTACATCTTTGCGAAAAAGGCTCGGATGAGCAGAAAAAATTCAATGCAGATGCTTAGAAGCATTATAAATTTATAATTGAAAACTGTCCTGACAAGGATTTAAGAGACAGTACTATTCACTGTTTGGTTGTTGCGTTATCATCGTGGGGGCGACGTGCGGAAGCGCTTGAATATGCAAAACTATATTCAAATCCGAGCAAGCTTTTACAATGGCGTCTTGTCGGCGAGGAAGCACATAACATCAGCTTTACATGATTGAAAGAGCTCTGGATAATCTTATCTGGGAGCTTGAATGGGAAAAGCAGAATCTGCATATGCTGAAAGCTTCGGAGCAAATCATAAAGACAATCATATCAGACGGTAATTATCTTGTTTATCATGACACGTTAATGTTCAACTACATCTGTCAAGCCAAATGTCTGACACGCGAAAACCGTTTCGATGAAGCTATAGAAGCACTGAAAAAATCATATGCTCATGCCGTCGCATGGGAAGAGGTAAGGGCTCGCGCGAGAGAAAAAAACGAACCCCTATACTATACTTCTCCCATACTTCAGGGGCACCCGTTTTATATCAATGCGCTCCATGTCACCGGAACTTCAACAGCAACAGAGGATTTTCAGGAATATCTAACACAGCCGGAATTTGATCCCCTTCGCGAACGTGAAGATTTCATTGAACTCACAAAGCTTTGAGCAGTTTTTAACGTACAGGAATTTTTAATTATAAAAACAACAGCCGCCGAAAGGTGAGCTGTTGTTTTCTATATAATAACTATTGGTGTGCCATACTTTACACTATCGGTGAAAATCACACCTGTGTTTTACGCTCCATTTTCTAAAATTTTACGCGCCTTGCTTGCTTTCGCAGTTTTTATATTGTAAAATAAACCGTGTAAATGCCCCGAGACATAACGAAATGCTAAATTATAACGGAGTATAGTAAAAAACAATGCTGAAGTTTATTAAAGGCAATTCTAAGCTTATCATACGCCTGTTCTTAAATCAAATTGGCATGACAGTCTTTGGTCTTATGATATCGATGACGACGGCTGCCATTGAGACGGCAAGAAATGAGGGGGAACCTGTTGGCGCCGGTAATCATGTTTGGCTTTTCTGGGCGAGCGTGTTCGCTGTGCTTTTTTACCTTTTCATATGTTATGCAGCGCTATTCGATGAGGGTCAGCGCGATAAGATACGCGTTGAGGCGGGGCGCGTGCCGTATAAACCTGCAAAAGGTTTTTTCATTGCGCTGTGTGCATCCGCACCAAACTTTATACTTGCGCTTTTAGTCGTAATAACAGGTTTCTTTGGCAGAGAATCGAGTTCGTTCGCCTTCGCTTGGGCAGGAGGAGCTTCTGGCGTACTGAAGCTTATTGCTCTTTTATTCCAGGGTATGTACTGGGGAATAATGCTCCAGCTATCTCGCGTTGAAGTTATAGCGGCAATTCCCCCATACTGGTATGTACTGATTACCCTTCCGCTACTTGCCACCGGATTTCTTGGGTATTTTGCCGGGTTAAAAGATAGAAGCCTTAAAAATGCTATAAAAAAAGCTTTTACGCCTGTACAATCTACGAAATCAACAAAAGAAAAAAGACAATAAGTAATAAGTAATATATAAAAAAATGGTAAATCCCCCCACCTCGCAAAATAGTGCCGGGCGGGGGTTATTTTATGCTTATTTTTTTAAATACAATAATAGATTATGGATAAACTAACGAATGTAAATAATTTATAAATAAATTAATTTCGCGTTGAAAGAACAATTTTATGGTGCTATAATCACGATTGTATCAGGAGAATCATGCAGAGATACACCCCGGTAATACATGAGAATTACTGTATTTTGTATAGAAGGAGATAGTTCAGTGGGCAACAGAAAAAATAAATATGGCACAAAAGTCTTAGACAGGGATAAACTTATACCGCCGCGGAAAGAGGGCAATGCTGAGCCTAAAATGACGCCTATCAGAATGATAAACGAGGTATCACGCCTTTTCTGGGAGGTAGCACATGAGCATTATCCAAACGATATGATGCAAAACAGCTACCGGCTGATACTAATACAACTGGCGATAAGGGAAGGGCGTTCTCAGCTTGAGATTGCGCATGCGACGCACCTTAAACCGCCGACGATAAGCGTAACGCTACAGAAAATGGAGGCGGATGGGCTTGTTGTCCGTTATGTTGACCGCAACGATATGCGAACAACGCGCGTTTATCTGACGGAAAAGGGTCGTGACATCAACCGTCGCGTTCAGAGCCATATTCGAGCTGTAGATGAGATTGCGACGTCAGGCTTGACGGAAGAGGAAATGGAATCACTATATAAGATACTATCAAAGATTAGGCGAAATTTAATAGAGGCTAAGTCATTGTGAGGCTGGAGAAGCGAATGAAAAACAGAAAGATAAAAAGTGGTGGGCAGGTGAAGCTCTCGTCGTATCTGAAGCCGTATTGGCTGACGGCTATCATATCGCCCATTTTCATGATAGGTGAGGTTGGAGCAGACCTAATTTTAACAAAGAAGATGTCAATTATAGTAAATGAGGGCGTGCTTGTTGGCAATCAGAGTGTAATTATAAAAACGGGACTGTTGATGCTGCTTATTGCCGCTCTTGGCGGAATTATGGGGCTTGCGTGCGCGTGGACAGCAAGTGTCTCATCACAAAGCTTTGGTAATGACTTAAGAGTTGACGCATTCAACAGAGTAATGCACCTGTCACAACAGCAAACAGATAAATTTACGACGGGTTCGCTTATCACTCGCCTTACAAACGACATAACTGTACTGCAGAATTTAGTAAATATGATCCTGCGTATGTTTGTGCGTGCGCCAATGTTCTTTGTCGGCGGCCTTTACTTTACGCTGACTTTGAACATAAAATTTGGCTATGTCGTTCTTGCCGCACTGCCGTTTATTGCTATTGTCGTCATCACGATGCTTAAAAAAGTTAATCCAATGTTTCTTAATGTGCAAAAAAAGCTTGACCGTGTAAATGCCATTGTTCAAGAAAACGTAACAGGTGCGCGCGTTGTCAAGGCATACACACGTGAGGAACATGAAATATCACGCTTTGACACAGCTAATACTGATTACCGAGACACAGCATATGGCGTCGCCCGCATAATGGCATACATGATGCCGTCACTCAGCTTAATAATGAACATATCCGTTATTTTAATTTACTATATCGGTGCGAAGCTGATTGACGCTTCATATGCTGAAGCTATGAATGTCAAGCTGATGGAGTTTTCTGCCGGTGACGTTATGGCAGCAGCAAACTATATCACGCAGATACTTGCCTCTATTATGATGATAAGCATGATGTTTCAACAGTTTGCCCGGGGCAAGGCAAGTGCTACCCGTGTCCGCGAGTTAATCTCGACTGTGCCAGACATCACGGATGGTAATGCCACAGAAGCACCGGAGTATGGAACAATCGAGTTTAGAAACGTTTCATTCAAATATCCCGGTTCCTCGGGTGATTATGTTCTCAAAAACATTAACCTGACCATTAAACAAGGTGAAACTATTGCAATTATTGGCTCAACAGGTTCGGGTAAGTCATCGCTTGTGCAGCTGCTACCGCGGTTTTATGACGCAGACGAAGGAGAGGTTATCGTCGACGGCGTAAATGTGCGTGATTATGATTTACATACGCTGCGTGAAAAATTCGGTTTTGTCCTCCAAAAATCCGAGCTATTCTCCGGCACCTTAGCAGATAATATACGCTGGGGCAACGAAGATGCTACGGATGAAGAAGTCAAAAACGCGGCGATTATAGCGCAAGCGCATGACTTCATAGTATCGTTTAACGATGAATACGATACTGTTGTTGCGGAAAAGGGTGCTTCGCTGTCAGGTGGACAGAAGCAGAGAATGTCTATCGCCCGCGCCTTTGTGCGCCGCCCGGAATTTCTCATCTTTGACGACAGCACATCGGCGCTTGACCTCGGTACGGAAGCGCGCCTTCAAGCTGCGCTTCGCGAAAACTTGCGCGGTACAACAGTAATAATTATAGCGCAGCGTATAGCAAGCGTTAAAAATGCCAACAGGATTGCTGTCCTTGAGGGTGGCACTATCACAGCATGTGCATCTCACGACGAACTTATGAGGACGAGTGAGACGTATCGTGATATTTACCGCTCGCAGATGAAATCAACCGGAGGTGAGTCGGCATGATGGGAAACAGTGATATGGAAAAGCGCACCTCCCCCGATATAAAAACTCCCGTTGCCGACGCAAAAACAAGAAAGGCAAAAGCTAAAAGCGCAAAAAAAAGGACATATAAAGTTCCCGATGGGCAACTTGATATGAGTGCCCTTCGCATGGGCGGCCGCCGCGGACCGGGTGGTGGCCCTCCCGGTATGCGGGGGAGCATAATTCGAGAGAAACCGAAAAATGCGAAAGGCACTATAATAAAGCTTTTACAGTATATCGGAAAGAATAAAGCACTCATCTTTTTCCTTATCTTTATAATGATCTTGTCGACGCTGCTCAGTCTTACAAGCCCGGCCATTCAAGGAAAGATAATCGACTGTATCGCAATCAAAGAGGGTCATCTTTATGTTGATTTTGACGGGCTTGTATTATGGCTTGGCGCAATAGCAGCAGTTTTTGCAGCAAACAGCCTGCTTACGCTTATACAGTCGCTTTTATCGGCTAAACTGTCGCAGTGGACAGTCTACAACCTCCGTCGCGACCTGTTTGAAAAGATTTCTTACCTGCCGATACGCTATACGGATACGCATAAGCATGGCGATATCATGAGCCGTATGACAAACGATGTCGACAACGTGTCTATGGCAATTTCTTCTTCCATTACATCGCTCATTTCAAGTGTGCTGACGCTTTTTGGTTCACTTGTTATGATAATTAAGTACTGCTGGCGCGCACCGCTCATGATATTCGTTACAATGTGTACGATACCGCTTACACTGTTCGTATCAACCATGCTTGGCAAGCTAATGCGCAAGTATTTTGTGCGCCGCCAGATACTTTTAGGAAGCCTCAATGGGCAGATTGAGGAGATGGTAACGGGTTATAAGACCGTTATGGCGTATGGCAAGGAAAAAATGGCCGTCGATGTATTTACAGAAATAAGCGATGAGTTCCGGCGCTGCAGTATTAAAGCAACCGTTTGGGGCGGAATTATGGGCCCTGCGATGAACCTCATTAACAACTTAAACTTCCTTCTTATTGCTGCGTTTGGCGGTTATTTCTGCATAACAGGTTATATTACTGTCGGCGACATTCAGTCGATAATTCAGTATTCACGCCAGTTTTCAATGCCGATAAATCAGATTGCCAATCAGTATGCCAATATTTTAACGGCTATTGCCGGTGCTGAGCGTGTATTTAGCATACTTGATTCACCGCCAGAATCGGATGAGGGGAAGAGCAACATCACCGTTGACGAAATAAAAGGCGATATTGAGTTCAAAGACATTGATTTTGCTTATAATCCGGGCGAGCCGGTGCTTAAAAAGTTCAATCTCAGTGTAAAACAAGGTCAAAAGATTGCCATAGTCGGCGCGACAGGTTCCGGTAAGACAACGATTGTCAATTTACTTATGCGTTTTTATGACATTGATTCAGGTGAAATCACCCTTGATGGTATTAATATTAAAGACATTCCGAAGAAAACGCTTCGCAGTGCTATTGCCATAGTGCTTCAGGATACGGTACTTTTCTCCGATACGATAGGAGCAAATATACGCTACGGCCGCCTTGACGCAACCGACGAAGAGGTAAGGGCGGCGGTTATCACATCGAATGCGGACACGTTTGTTTCCCGCCTGCCGGAAGGGTATAACACACAGCTCACAGAATCCGGCGGGAATATAAGTCAAGGACAGCGCCAGCTTCTTTCAATCGCGCGAGCTGTGCTTGCAAATCCGAAGATACTAATACTTGACGAGGCGACATCAAGTGTCGATACCCGCACCGAAATGCACATTCAAGAAGCGATGATAAAGCTGATGAAAGGACGTACATCGCTGATTATCGCTCACCGCCTCTCAACAATACGCGATGCAAGCCAGATTGTAGTCATATCAGGCGGGCGGGTTGTAGAATCAGGCAATCACGACGAGCTTATCGCCGCAAAAGGTGAATATTACAAGCTTTATCAGACGCAGTTCACCGGATTCCAGACTTGATTTTACGGGAAATTATTATACATAAGCTATCTTATAAAAAGCACTGTCCGATACAGTGATAAGAGCCGCCACCGACGCTGGAGCACATGAGGTTGTGTCACGCCGACTAAGGTTTGACGTCATGCGCGGATATGTGGGGAAGTTTATCCTTCATCACTGGCGTACTGTCGCCATAAGGCCAATAGCTGAATTTTTAAAGATTATGGTTGTGTCTGAAATCTCGGCTGTGACCAATTTGCGATAAAATAACGTGCGAATTATTATGTTAAATGTAATCAGGTTACAGTATATAGTGAGAAATCGGTTATAATAGTGTTATAATTAAAATGATAATTAATTCCACGGACAAACGTTGCGTAAAGGAGTTAAAAGTGGCTGTTATAGCTATAACAAAAGAGAACTTTGAAGAAGAAGTACTGAAATCGGACAAACCGGTACTTGTTGATTTCTGGGCTTCTTGGTGCGGCCCATGCCGCATGATGGCGCCGGTTATCGAAGAAATAGCAGATGAGGTTACGGATGCGAAGGTCGGCAAGATAAATGTCGATGAGGAGCCGGAGCTTGCCGATGCTTTTAAAATTACAAGAATACCTACTCTTGTTGTATTTAAAAACGGCGCTGTTGTCAGCACATCGGTTGGAGTCCGTCCCAAATCTGCCGTGATTGATATGCTCAACGTGTGAGCTTAGCAAAAATCCCTGTATCGTCTTGGTATAAAATCACTCCTGTGATAGAAGTTCTTCTGCCACAGGAGGGGTATTTTTTCATTGTTCATATTTACTGCTTCAGTACAGTATTATTATCAATACTGTTTAATGTTAGATAAAAATCCAGCTAAATGAGATATTACAGTTAAAATGGAACAAACTTGAATTTAGAACGTCTATAAACACATGAACTGTGCATGCGTATGAAGAAAAATATGGAGGAGTACATCATGAAGCTTAAGATCAGAGGTACATCGTTATGCATGCTTGCGGCAATGTTTGCAGCAGTTTTTAGCACTCTTTATAGCTGTACGACTACAAAGGTGTCGTCAAGGGAGCTTTCAGCAGAATATGAATCAAAGCGAGAGGGAGATGTCAAGATTGCCGATGGCTACACTGTTGCTGCAATGAAGTTTTACACGGAGCTTTTCAAATCTGTGGCGCAGGATGAAGACGAAAACGAAAATATTCTTGTGTCACCACTTTCCGTTTATACTGCGCTGTCAATGACAGCAAACGGAGCGCGTGGTGAGACACTGTCGCAGATGGAAGATGTGTTCGGCCTTGACATTGCTACGCTTAACGAAAGTATGGCGGCGTATATAGAAGGCTTGCCAAGCTCTGATAAGTATAAAATGAGTATGGCAAACTCCATTTGGTTCCGCGAGAAAGAACTTACGGTCTCACCGGATTTCTTGCAGACGAACGCTGACTATTATGGAGCAGCAGTCTTCGGCGCACCGTTTGACAGGAGCACTGTCGATGCAATCAATAAGTGGGTAAAAGAAAAAACCGACGGTATGATAGAAGATATAGTCGATGAAATACCGGCGTCTGTCGTAATGTACCTAATAAATGCTCTTGCATTCGACGCAGAATGGGAGACGATATATGATGAAAACGATGTGTCCGAAGGGGTGTTTACGACTGCCGACGGTGAGGAGCAGACGGTCGAGTTTATGACGGGAGAAGAAGACAAATACCTAAAACTTGATAATGCCGAAGGTTTTATTCGCTATTATAAGGACAGAAAATACGCCTTTGCCGCGCTTTTGCCGGACGAAGGAGTTGATATAGATGATTTTATCGCGTCACTCAATGCAGAAGCTCTCTCTGATGCTCTCACAAACGCCGCATCAGAGTTTGTCATCGCGTCAATTCCGAAGTTTGAGTATGATTATGATGTTGAGCTTGGCAAAATGCTTACTGCGATGGGTATTGTGGATGCATTTGATCCGGATAAAGCTGATTTTTCCGGTATCGGCAAAACGGGTCTTGGCAATATGTTCATCAATAAAGTCATCCACAAGACATATATATCTGTTGCGGAGCGCGGAACACGCGCAGGCGCGGCAACATCTGTTGTAATGGATGTGACATCGGAGCCGATTGAACAGCATACGGTGAAGCTTGACCGCCCGTTTGTCTATATGATAATCGACATGCAGTATAATCTGCCAATTTTCATTGGCGCTGTGATGGAGATTGACAGCTAATTCTTACTATCATAACAAATGCCGCTCCCAACGGGGGAGCGGCATTCTTTTTTTATACGACTTTTTGAGTTCACATAAGAGGGACATCGATGAACCCATTAAGCGACATCGTTTTTACAGCTTTGAATCCGCACGCTTTGGCGTAAGCTGCAGCATCGTCAAATTTGAACGCTATGTTTTCTGTGCTGTGTGAATCGCTGCCGAGGATTATTTCCCCACCAAGACGGTGCCATTCCGTCAAAAGCTCAGGGGAGGGATAATATACTTTTTTGAATCCGCGAGCGACGGCTCCCGTGTTGACTTCAAGAAGTGCTCCGGTAGCAGCAAGGGTGCGCAGAGCCTCTTTTGCCGCGGCAAGATACCGGGGAGATGATTCATCAAATCTCGGGCAGCGCTCGTTGAATTTTGCGACAAGGTCAAAGTGTGCAATAACCTTACACTTTGTTATATCAACGACTTTTGATACAGCCTCAAAGTAATCATCGGTGAGGGCATACGGGTCGCCGCCGTAAAGCTCGTCAATAGCGCGATTGTTTATATCTACAGCCTCGTCAACATCAAATCTTACGCCGTTTTTTGTAAGACAATGGACAGCGCCTATAATATAGTCGTAATCGTCGGGGTTATATAGCCCCACGCTTAAAACATCAGCTTCTATGCCAAGAAAGACATTAATTTTATCTTTATATTTTGCAGCAAGCGCTTTAATCTCTTCCGTATAAGCGCCGACAGCGTTTTTTTTCATCACCCAGTCGCACTCAAAAGGAAACGGCGAATGGTCGGATATGCAAAGCGCCGGCAGCCCTGCTCGAATCGCAGCGGTTATCATATCTTCTGCTGTCGCGGCGCCGTCGCTGTATAGGGTATGCACATGAAAATCGCCGTACCTTGAGGGGAGTATGCTCATATCATTTTCTCCTGTTTGACCTTGTGGTCGATGTCGTGACGGCGTTTTAGCTCGTCTCGTATATCATCAAGCGTAATGCCCGCAGATGCCATCAATACCATAACATGATAGGCAAGATCAGCAATTTCGTATATTGTTTCAGCGCGGTCGCCGCCTTTGCCAGCGATAATAACCTCCGTTGCTTCCTCGCCGATTTTTTTGAGTATTTTATCAGTTCCTTTATCGAAAAGGTATGATGTATAAGAGCCTTCAACCGGCATATCGCGCCGTCCCTTAATAAGGTTCATCAAATCATCAATGGAAAAAGCAGTTTCCGTTTCGCTTTCATATATGACGTCGCAAAAGCACGAATCATTACCGAGATGGCAGGCGGGGCCTTCTTTGTTTACGAGTACTGTCAGTGCGTCGCGGTCGCAGTCAGCTATTATTTTAACGATATGTTGAATGTTGCCTGAATTTTCGCCCTTTCGCCAAAGCTTTTGACGCGAGCGGCTCCAGAAACACGTACGTCCCTCGCGCATGCTTATCTCAAGGCTTTCCCTGTTCATATAAGCGACGGTGAGAACTTTGCCTGATGATGCGTCCTGAACAACAGCAGGGATGAGCCCGTCTTTATCAAATCTCAAGTCATCAATCGTCAACATAACAGTGCCTCACTTTATAATCTAACAGGAATTCCGGCGCTGGCAAGCGTCTTTTTTAATTCTTTAATCGTGACATTGCCGTAATGGAATATTGATGCAGCAAGTCCGGCGCTGCACTCCGGTACTTCGGTGAAAAGTTTTATAAAATCATCGGCTGAGCTAGCGCCGCCCGACGCAATGACCGGAACGGTAACGGCATCGCATACAGCACGAATCAGCGGTATATTAAAGCCGCCGCAAACTCCGTCAGTGTCCATGCTGTTGACGACAACTTCACCCGCACCTAACGAAACACAGCGGGCAATCCAAGAAATAGCCTCCATTCCGGTGTCAATACGTCCGCCCTTTGCGAAAACATGCCACTCGTCGCCTACCCGCTTAACGTCTGCTGACATGACGACACACTGGCTGCCGAATCTTTCCGCCGCGCGAGATATAAGCGAAGGGTCGGCGATAGCGCCAGAGTTGACGCTTACCTTGTCGGCGCCACATTTGAGAACCCGGTCAAAGTCTTCAATAGTGCTAATACCGCCGCCGACTGTCAGCGGAATGAAAACACACTTGGCGGTTTCGCGGAGCACATCGGTGAAAATCGAACGCCCCTCGGCTGATGCGGTTATATCATAGAAGACAAGCTCATCAGCGCCACCATCACTGTATTTTTTTGCGAGTGTTACAGGCGAGTCTACATCTTTGAGTCCCGTGAAGTTTACGCCCTTGACGACTCGGCCGTTGCGTACGTCAAGGCAGGGAATTATCCGTTTTGTAATCATTTTGTTATACCACCTCAGTTTTTTCCGTTCCTTCTCCGATTTGAATTGCTTCTTTGAGATTTATAACACCTGTATAATAAGCACGCCCGATTATCACACCGTAAACGCCGGTGTCACGTAGCGCGATAATATCACTTATTGATGTAACACCGCCTGATGCAATTATTCTCAAGTCCGGGAACTCAGCGGTAGCATCACGGTAAACAGCGGCGTCTATGCCGCGCAAAGCACCGTCACGAGATATATCGGTATAAATTATAGTTTTCACGCCAGCATCCTGCATGCGGGTGAAAAACTCGCGTCGGCTGACCGACGCCGTTTCAAGCCACCCGCGAACAGCTATCATCCCATCGCGGCAGTCAGCACCAGCGGCGATTTTATCGCCGTAAAGTGACGCCATCTCGGCGGCGAAACCCGGCGCTGTTGCAGCAGCGGTACCGAGAATAACACGTGCAGCACCCGCTTCGATATATGCGCGTACTGTCCCCGCGTCGCGTATGCCGCCGCCAACCTCAGCTAAAAGACCGGTGTCGGCGATGATTTTCGCTATTATATCAAAGTTGACAGGTTTTCCGGCTTTCGCACCCTCCAAATCTACGATGTGAATATGACGAGCGCCGGCCTTTTTCATGCGCCTGGCGACAGCGACGGGGTCGCTGTCATAAACGGTCATTTGCTCGAAATCACCGCGTAAAAGGCGCACAGCGGCACCGCCGTAAATGTCGATAGCGGGAAGAATAATCATATGTTTATATCCTCTGGGCAAATATTAGACATATTACTTTCATTAAAGCAAAAGCCGCGCAACAGTGAAAGTCCAAGAGAGCCGCTTTTTTCAGGGTGAAACTGCACGCCGGCGACGTTTCCTCGGCGCACGGAAGCGGTCATGGGCACGCCATATATATCGCGAGCGATGACATACTCATCCGGGCAGTCAGCGTAAAATGAGTGAACAAAGTAAACGTATGCTTTATCAGTATCATTTTTTAGTGCTGAATAAATCGGATCACAGCGCCCTGCGTCTGTAAGTATAAGGCGGTTCCAGCCGATTTTAGGGATTTTATAGCCGCGAGGAATAACACCGGATATTGGTCGGATAACACCGGGTATTAAACCAAACCCCTGATGGATGCCGTATTCATAGCTGACATCAAATAAAAGTTGCATACCAAGACATATGCCTAATATAGGTTTACCATTATCGGCTTCTGTCTTGATGACTTTATCTAACCCCCGTGCGGCAAGTTTTGCCGCTGCATCACAGAAGGCTCCTACACCGGGAAGTATGATTTTATCGGCAGATACTATCACCGCAGGGTCATCCGTTACCGTTGCGCTGGTACCTATATACGTAAGGGAACTATAAAGTGAAAACAGATTGCCGACGCCGTAATCGATTATTGCTATCATTTATGCCACCTTGTAAAGTACAGTATGTCTCGCCTGTGTTTTGGCTCAAATAACCCCCTTTGTCGAATGAATCTCACTTATACGGCGACTGTCTAATTCCACCGCTGTTGAAACGGCTCGTCCGGCAGCTTTAAAAATAGCTTCAAGAATGTGGTGTGTATTTTCACCCGAAAGAACTTTGATGTGAAGCGTTATCATAGCTTTGCGAGTGAGTGCAGTGAAAAATTCACGGGCAAGCTCTGTGTCGAAGTCGCCGATGCGTTCATTCAAACGCGGGGTTTCATATGACAAAAAGCCACGGCCTGAAATATCGACGGCGCAAAGGACGAGCGCTTCGTCCATCGGAAGGATGATGCTTCCATAGCGGCGGATTCCTGCACAGTCACCTAAAGCCGATGAGAATGCCTGTCCAAGACATATGCCAACATCCTCAACGCTGTGGTGAAAGTCAACATATGTGTCGCCTTTGCAAGATACGTCAAGCCCGAAGCTGCCATGTGAAGCGAAAAGCGTCAGCAAATGATCGAAAAACCCACATCCGGTGTCGACAGTAACTTTTCTTTGCTTTGTGCTGTCACAATCAAGGCGCAGAGTGAGCTTAATGTCGGTTTCGTTTGTTTTTCTGCTTACAGTCGCTTCTCTCATTATTTGTTACCGTCCTTTTTTTATTTCGTTACTATGCTAATTGCAGTATTGACGAATATATCCATCTGGTCCTCCCGTCCGATCGATACACGGATGTAATCACCCGTCCTCGGCCCGGGGAAGTGACGCACAAGAATTCCAGCTTCTTTAAGTGATGTGTAAAGCATTTTGCCATCAAAGCCGGGGTATTTTGTAAAAATAAAGTTTGCGTTTGATGGTAACACTTCAAAACCAGAGTCCCTAAGACGTTTTACAGTTTCGTCGCGTACAGCGATTATGTTTTTATTTGCGCGGGCGTAATAATCTTTCTCTTTTAGTGCCGCATAACCTGCTGCAAGCGTCATCGAGTTTACGTTATACGGATTTGTTGAATACTTAATTTTATTTAAATCTTCAATTAATCCTGACTGTGCTATGGCGTAACCAAGTCTTGCGCCGGCAAGTGAGCGTGATTTTGAAAAAGTACGCACAACAAGCAGATTGTCGTATTTTTTTATAAGCGGGATGGCGCTGTCACCGCCGAAGTCGATGTAAGCCTCGTCAATCAAGACGACAGCACCGGGGTTTGACTTTACGATATATTCAATTTCGTCAAGCGATATCACAAGGCCCGTCGGTGCGTTTGGGTTGGCGATGACAATTAAGCTCCCTTTGTTGATATAATCATCAGGAGAAAGCGTAAAGTCCGCGCGAAGCGGTATTATTCGCGAAGGGCAGTGGTGAAGGTTGGCGAAAACAGGATAAAACCCGTATGTGACATCAGCAAAGGCTGCACCACCGCCGCCAAATGCCATAAAAGCAAAATTTAACACTTCGTCAGAGCCATTCGAAAGTATTATGTTTTCGACGCCGACATCAAGCTCATCGGCAAGCAAACGACGAAGCTCACGGCATTCAGGGTCAGAGTAGAGTTGAAGCGATGCGGCCGCTTTGGCTGCGGATTCTGCGACGGAGGGGGGCGGCGGATATGGAGATTCGTTTGTGTTCAACTTTATATAATTTTTGCCCTGTGGCTGCTCACCCGGAACATAAGCGTCAAGTGATGAGTATTTTTTGTCAAGAAAACGGCTCATTTTTTTGTCTCCGGTGCTACATCATTTTGACAAAACCGTATGCGAACGCTCTTGGCGTGAGCTGTAAGCCCTTCCGCCTCGGCAAAAAGCGCAATTTTGTTGGCAGAGGCAAGAAGTGCTTCGCGTGAGTAGTACGTGTACTGTGATTTTTTGACGAAATCGTCAACCGAAAGCGGGCTTGAAAATCTTGCTGTTCCGGATGTGGGCAGAGTGTGATTTGCCCCTGCGAAATAATCGCCAACAGCCTCCGGGCAGTACATACCGAGAAAAACAGAGCCTGCATTTTTCACCTTGGGAAGCCAGTTAAAAGGAGACTCAACGCAAAGCTCAAGATGCTCAGGTGCTATGCTGTTTGCAAGCTCAATCGCTTCACTGATATTCTCTGTTATTATTATTTTGCCGTTCGCAAGAAGCGACTCGCGCGCAATATCAGCGCGTGGCAGCAAGGCAAGCTGACGTTCAAGCTCAACTTTTACAGCTGCAGCAAGCTCTTCGCTGTCTGTTATCAGTATTGCGGCGGCGTTTTTGTCATGCTCCGCCTGCGAGAGCAAGTCTGCGGCAGCGAAGGCGGGGCTGCAAGACATATCGGCGACGATTACTATTTCGCTCGGGCCGGCAATTATATCAATGGAAGTGAAAGCAGATACCTGCCGCTTTGCTTCGGCAACGTACGCGTTGCCGGGGCCGACGATTTTATCGACGTGCGGAACACTTTCTGTGCCATATGCAAGCGCTGCAATTGCTTGCGCGCCGCCAATTTTGAATATGCGGTCAACACCTGCAATTTTAGCGGCAGCAAGAACGGCAGGCGTGACAGTACCGTCAGGGCGTGGCGGCGTCGTCATGATAAGTTCGCTGACACCTGCTATTTTTGCAGGGATAGCATCCATCAAAACCGTTGACGGATAAGCAGCAGTCCCCCCCGGCACATAAAGACCCACTCTGTCAAGAGGAATGATGCGCTGTCCTGTGACGATGCCATCATTTTCTGCTATCATAAAACCAACTCGGCGCTGTTTTTCATGGAATTTGCAAATGTTTTCTGCCGCCTCATTAATGACAGCGAGCAGCTCAGGAGAAACTGATTTAATAGCAGCGTCAATTTCCTCGTCGCTCACTTCAAGCGATGAAAGTTCTGCCTTATCATATAAGCGGCAGAAGCGGTAAAGAGCAGCGTCGCCTTCTCGCTTGACTTCATCAATAATTGCTGTGACATCAGCCGAAACATCAACAAAAGAAATAGAGCGCTCGATAAGCTCATCTTTGTTCGTTTCACTGTACTTTATAATTTCAACCATGTTATAGCTCTCCTTATTATGGTTTTATGCGATGTCACGCGCAAGCGAAGCTTTTATAGCGTTGCAAAGTGCGGTAATAGCGTCATTTTTAAAGCGGAAAGCTGATTTGTTGGCGATTAGCCTTGCGCTAACGTTAAAAACAAGGTCAAGGGTTTCAAGCCCGTTTTCACGCAGCGTTGCACCTGTTTCTACAATATCAAGAATAACGTCTGAAAGACCTGTCAGTGGCGCAAGCTCAATTGATCCGTTAAGTTTTATTATATCTATATCGCGGCAAAGCGAAGCATAATATTCAGACGCTATACGCGGGTATTTAGTCGCGACGCGCAGAGTGCGGCAGGTGTCGTCACGAAAGCCGCGCGGGGCAGCTATCATTAAACGGCAGATGCCAACGCCAAGATCAAGAAGCTCAAAAGTGTCAGGTGTTTCTTCGGCAAGTATATCCTTGCCAGCTACGCCTAAATCGGCGGCACCACGCTCGACACAAACCGGAACATCGGCAGGTTTTACCCATAAATATTTGACGCCTGCATCGGGGTTTTCAGCAATAAGACACCTGTCGTTGCCATCGTATCCGGTGCAGCCGTAACCGGCTGATACAAATATATCGTAAACTTTATCACCAATTCTGCCTTTAGGCAAAGCTATGTTAAGAGTTTTATTAAGCTGGTCCAAACGATTATCCTCCGGATGAATTATTTATACTGTATCACTTATACTCCTGTTGCTTATATCCGTGCGTTTAAGCAAATCAAGCCTTACAGCGAAGCCAATAGCACTCGCTCTCTTGCCCGTTCGCTCAAGAAGCCCGTCATATCGCCCGCCGGAGAGAACTCCTTCCGGTATTCCATCAAGATAACCTCGCATTACTATTCCGTTATAGTAGTTCATATCGCTTATAACGGAGAAATCAATAATAAGGTGGCCGTTGTTCCCATCCTTATCAAGAGCGGAGCATATTTCTTTAAGCTCACGCACAGCAGAAAGTGACGCTTCACTATGGCAGAGAGACCTAACTATTGGAATGACGCTTGATGGCGGGCCAAACGTTGCTATCAGTGCGGCAAGCGTGTCCCGCACCTCCGGTGACATGGTGCCATTTTTATAAAGCTCCTCAACGCCATGGAGGTTTTTGCCGCCAAGAAGCGTAATTGCTGTTTGGGCGACATCACCCCTAACATCAAGCTCCTCGAAAAGAGCGGTCAGGAGCCCCATATGTGAAAGGCAGAGCGAATAATCGCATCCATCTAAAGCTACGGAAAGGCTCGCTTCTGCAAGCATTATCACCTCAGATATGTCAGCGGGGCTTAACTCACCGATACATTCGACGCCTGTTTGCTGTATTTCGCGAAAACCACCTGCACGCCGCGAGTACCGGAAAATGTTTTCAGCGTAATAAACCTTTAGTAGACCATCATCAGGACTATAATTTTTAACCACCGATAAGGTGACGTCAGGTTTAAGCGCAAGCAAGCGTCCGTCACTTCCGTTGAAGGTGAGGACGCCGCCAGTTGAGAAAAATTCCTTGTATTTCGCGTAAAAATCGTAGTCCTCAAAGGTTCCAAGCTTAAAGCGTCTGTAGCCGCTGTTGATATAAAGCGAGCGCATAGCGAGAGCAGCTCTTTCTTCCGGGTAAAGAATATCAGTTGGTATCGCTTTTGCCTTTTTTATTACCTCAGCTTCATTTTTAAGAGCCATTTTATTCACCGTCACCTTTACTGTTGCGTACGTTTTTATTGTTATCGTCTGTATTTACACTTTTGGTTGAATTTTTTTGCTCACTTTTCTGATCGTTGGCAGCAGCAAGCCGCGAAAGCGCAAGCTTATATCCGCCCTCACCGTAAAGAAGGCACTTGCGAACTCGGGCGATAGTCGCCGTGCTCATTCCCGTTTTTTCTGTTATATAAGCGTAATTTTCACCGCGGTTCAATCTGTCGGCAGCATCGAAGCGTTGTGCCATATCAATTATTTCATTCACAGTGCATAAATCAATAAACAGGGCATAACATTCATCTATTGTTTTTAAAGATAATATTGCACGAAAGAGCTTATCAACAGTTTCAGTATGCAGCATATCCATAAATGTCGCCCCCCTGCAGGTATCATTTTAGTGCTTTATCACTTTAACGCTTTACTAAGATAAAGTATATGCCAACATTTTGCTTTCGTCAATGGTATTAAAAACAAAAATACAGTGATATTTTACATTATGTTGTGTGCAAATTGCACACTATATAGGTGTTAAGCAGCAGGCAAAAAACAGAGCAGGGGTATTGTAAAATAATAATAACGCCCGCCGGTGCTCACCGGCGGGCGCATGTTATGTAAATTACTTATATGTTGCTATGTTATTATTTTGCGTAGCAGGAGAAGATTGGATCAATTTTTTCTTTATCGGGTGCCTTTGTCAGAAGGCTGACAAGCGGTACAACAATAAGCCCACCAACCATTGCAAAGGAACCGGAGCGTATGGACGATGCGAAAATATAGCCAAGCACACCAGAAAGTTTTGTGCCTGTAGCAGAGATAATAAGCTGTGCTGTCATAACGCCTACGCCAAAGATGAAGTTTGCCCATACGGAAGCTTTCGTCGTGCGGCGCCAGTAGAGCCCGTACATGAACGGGGCAAGGAAAGCACCTGAAAGCGCTCCCCACGAAACGCCCATCATCTGAGCTATGAATGTAAATCCGAACATATCCTTGATTATAGCGACAGCTGCCGAAACGATGATGAAAAATACAACAAACAGCCGCATGGCGGAAACTTTGCCTCTTTCAGTGAGCTGTTTTTTCTTTTTAAGTGGGACTATCATATCAAGCGTAAGTGTGGAGCTTGATGAGAGAGAGAGCGAAGCAAGCGTCGACATGGAAGCGGCAAGGACGAGCAATATAACAAGCGCAATAATAGTATTACTTTTAAGTGACATCAGCATTGTCGGAATTATGGCGTCGAATCCGACCTCAGCAACGTTAATATCGTAAAGGCGTCCGAAGCCGCCGAGGAAATAACAGCCCCCGGCAATGATAATGGCAAATACAGTCGATATGATAGCGCCCTTGTTTATCATGCTCTCGCTTTTTATTGAGTAAAACTTGCTCACCATCTGCGGGAGTCCCCATGTGCCAAATGAGGTGAGAATTATAACGGTCAGGAGCGACAGCGGCTGCGGGCCAAAAAGGGATGTGTATGCACTTTTTACTGTGCTGCCGGAGTCAAGTTCGGCTGTTTTGGCAGATAAAGTAGCAATAGCTTCACTAAGACCGCCGTTTGCGGATAAAACCGCAAGTACAACAGCAACAATACCAAAGATCATGACAATGGCCTGGACAGCATTGTTTATCGCTGCGCTCAGATATCCGCCGAGGACGACGTAAATACCCGTCAGAGCAGCCATAATTATAATGACCCAGTAATAATCAATATCGAAGGCGAGGGCAAAAAGACTTGAGAGCCCGTTATAAAGCGACGCCGTATAAGGTATCAGGAAAATGAAAACGATTACAGACGCGGCGATTCTAAGCGCGGGAGAATCATACCGCAAGCCGAAAAAGTCCGGCATTGTGCGGCTGCCCATGTGCTGCGTCATAATGCGTGTGCGGCGCCCAAGTATGTACCACGGTAAAAGCGAGCCGATTATTGCGTTGCCTATGCCAATCCAAGTGGAGGAAAGACCGAAATTCCATCCGAACTGCCCGGCATATCCGACAAAAATAACAGCAGAGAAATAAGTTGTACCGTATGCGAAAGCTGAGATCCATGGCCCTATGTTTCGACCGCCAAGAACAAAATTGTCTACGTTTACAGCAGCTTTGCGGCTGTAAACACCAATTCCAATTGAAATGGCAAAGTAGACAGCGATGAAGATGATGGTAATCGTCATGATGTTGTTCTCACTCTCCTTTTCCCGGAGGGGGTAACATCAATAAAATAACCGCCCTCCGTAACTAAAATGAAGTTACAGAGGGCGGGTGTATAACATAAATCCCGCGGTACCACCTCTATTCACTGCAGCCTTACGACAGCAGCCTCTGGGGCACTCAGCAAAAGTGTGCCGAAACGAAAACAAAAAGAAAAAATCGTTTGAGCACGGCCCATCGCTTATGACCTATCCCTATAACGGGAGAAACCCGTCGCCGTCTACTCGGGGGCGGTTATATATACTCCGTCACCTTTCGGGGCGCTGCTCTCGGGATGTATTCAGCAAATGAGACATCTACCCTTGTTTTCACCCGGTATTCGTATCTCAACAGCCATCACCCACCGCCTCGCACCAACCGGCGGCTCTCTTGAGGGTTCCGGCAGGCCTACTTGTTCCCGGTCACCGCATTTAAAAGCTTGGAAATAAATATTTCAATACTTGTGCAAATTTTATCGAATAAAATGGACACTGTCAATGTATAACTCGCATAACTATACAGCATAAATGTAAGCATAATTGGTCAAAATCGACAAATCGCCTAATTTTATCATATTGCAGGCGTACACCACACAGGTGAACCGTAGCGCGTCTTGATGACAGCGCCCGCGCAATGCGGCAGTTCTATGCCGCCATCAGAGCGTTTTGTTACACCTCCCGTTTTAATTAAAACGGCGACTTCATTACTGCTGTAAAAAGAAACAGGTTCCATGTCCATATTGACGACAGTATATATAACATCACTGCCTGATGCGCGCCCGAATACTAAAAGACCGCAGGGGGAGTAGCGGCATAAGTATAGCTCGCCATCTTTATAAACAGTTTCACGCGTGCGAAGGGCGCCCATTTCACGGTAAAATGATAAAAGCTCCTTGTTTTCACGCCCCCACGGGAAGGGACGCCGGTTAAACGGGTCATTATAGCCCTCCATACCGGCTTCATCGCCATAATAAATGCTCGGTATGCCGGGAATTGTAGCGTTTATCATATATGCAAGCTTTGCAAGCGCGACGCCGCGCGCATATTCTTTTTTTATCATCCGCAAAGTGGCAAGCTCGGCGTTTGTTTTACCTTCCGGCGATGATCCGGCAAGGGCTGTTATTATTCGTTCGGTGTCGTGTGTGCTTAAAATGTTCATTGTCGCGTGTATAACATCAGGCGGGTAGTGCTCCCACTCATTTTCAAGCGCGCGGTATAAAGGGGATGCGTCACCATTTCTCAGATAAGAAATTAAAGCTGTACGAACGGGATAATTCATTACGGAATCAAGCTGTTTTCCGAGGAAATAACGCCGCCTTTTGCCGTATGAAACCTTACAGGAAGCATCCTCCCAGACCTCGCCTATGACAAGCGGCTCACGCTCCGAGCCGTGGGCGGCAGCCGCCTTTTCTGTGCGCGCACGAAGCGCATCAATAAAGGTGTCGGACAGCTCATCGACGACGTCAAGACGCCATCCACAGGCCCCCATCTTCATATATTTATCAATTATACCGCCCTCTCCCGTTATGTAGGAAAGGTAAGAGGGCTCGTCGCTTTTAACGTGCGGCAAAATTTTAATGCCCCACCAGCACTCATAATCATCCGGCCAGTTGTAGAAGTTATACCACTTGTAATAGGGAGACGATGTAAAATTGTACGCACCTACCTCCGGGTATGTGCCGTTTTTATTGAAATAACGGCTGTCGGAGCCGGTGTGGTTAAAAACCCCGTCAAGGATAACGGCAATGCCGCGCTTTTCGGCTTCACGGAAAAGCTCAGCGAGCGCCTCGTCACCGCCGAACATTGAATCAACGCGCTCGTAGTTGGCTGTATCGTACTTGTGATTTGAGTACGCTTCAAATACAGGCGATAGATAAATGCACGTTACGCCAAGGGAGCGAAGGTAATCAAGTTTTTCGATAACGCCCCAAAGGCTGCCGCCAAAAAACATGTTGTTTTCGACGTGTGCGCCCGGATATTCGCCAAATTGAGGTATGCCATAGTACCAGTCGTCGTTCATCACGGCGTAGTCTTTTGGCTTTACTTTGTGGCGCGATGATTTTGCAAAGCGGTCGACGAAAATATGATAAATTATCCCGCCGTACCACGAGCGAGGTGCGGGGTAAGCGCGTTTATATATTGTGAGAGCAAACGCACAGCAATTGTATTCGCTCGGTATGAGGACAGCGCCACCATCCTCACCCTGTACAACAGCAAGCGATGAGTCGTCGTAGGCTGTAAATTCAAAGCGGTAGTAAAAGAGACCCACATCAGAGCCAAACGCTGATGCGATGTCAGAAGCTTTTATCCTACACGAAAAAACGTCGCGTCCAAGGTGAAGCCGCTGCCAAAATGCCGAGTAAACAATAGGGGTGCCGCCGTATTCCGGCCATACGAGCATACGAACGTTCCGGGGCGATATCGCGCGAGGTATATGTACATCAAACTGCAGCTGTGCGTCAGGCGTGAAAGCACCGTGACGGGTCGGATAATAGCTATCGTCATTTTTTACATTTGACTTTTGTATAAGTCGCTCAATAAGCGGGCGCAAGCAAGGCGAGGTAGTAGCGTTAAAATACATATTTTCACCCGATTTTCGGTTGTCGAATAATGAGAGTGGAGAGGTTTATTTTCCGTAAATGCTCTTGCAGCCCCAGATTTTCTCTGCATATTCGCGAATGCTGCGGTCAGCGGAAAAATAACCAGCTCCGGCTATATTCATAACAACTTTTTTATACCAAAGAGACTTGTTTTCATAATCAATAGCAGCTTTTCTGCAAACTGATGTGTACGAATCAAAGTCAGCAAGGCACATATACGGGTCGGCAACGCCGTGACCAAGCAAAAGATAGTGCATTATATTCGTATATTGCTTACCGTTAAACCCGGTTGTGAGCGCATCGACAGCACGGCGCAGGCGTTCGCTTCTGTTGTAATAAGCAATCGACTCATAGCCGCGACGCCAGAGTTCCTCCACTTCGTTCGCCCGAAGCCCGAAAATGTAGATATTGTCATTACCCACGGCACGGCGCATCTCAACGTTTGCGCCATCGAGCGTGCCGACTGTAAGCGCGCCGTTTATCATAAACTTCATACAGCCGGTACCGCTTGCTTCCTTACCGGCAAGCGAAATCTGCTCCGATATGTCGGAAGCGGGCATCAAAATCTCGGCTGTGCTGACTTTATAATCCTCGATGAATATGACGCGCATGCGTTCGCGCAGGCGAGGGTCATGTTCAAGCTCCTTTGATATACCGCAGATTAAATTAATAATGTCCTTTGCGATATAATATCCCGGCGCCGCTTTCCCTCCGAAAATGAAAGTATGTGGCGGCAGAGAGCTGTTTGGATTTTCCTTCAGCTCATTGTAATATGCGATTATTTTCAGGGCGCCAAGAAGCTGACGCTTATATTCATGTATGCGCTTGACGTGCACATCAAATATGCTGTGCGTATTAAGAGCTATGCCTGTTTTAAGGTAATAATACTCTGCAAATCGCTCTTTGTTGTGCTGTTTTATCTCTGATAGACGCTCATGAATGTTTTTATCATTTGAATATTTAGCAAAATCGGAAAGACGCTCCGAATCATAGCGGTATTCGGGGCCGATTGTCTCGTCAAGCAGTGTGGCAAGCTCAGGGTTCGCACAGCAAAGCCAGCGGCGGTGAGCAATCCCGTTTGTGATATTTATGAATTTTTCGGGGGTGTATTTGTAGGAGTTATGGAATACGGTATCTTTTAATATTTGTGTGTGAAGCTCTGACACGCCATTGACTTTATGAGAAGCATAGACGCTCAGGTTTGCCATGCGAATCTGGGAGTGGCTGATTACACTCATCTGCGATATGCGCTCCCAGTCACCGGGATAAGCGCGCCACAGCTCCTCACCAAGACGGCGGTTTATCTCGCAGATGATCATATAAATGCGCGGCAGTTTCAAGCGGAATAGATCCTCATTCCACGTCTCAAGCGCTTCCGGCATTACAGTATGGTTCGTGTACGAGATAGTGCGCGTAACGATGTTCCACGCATCCTCCCACGAGTAGGAGTAGACATCAAGCAAAATGCGCATAAGCTCCGGAATGCAGAGCGCCGGATGCGTGTCGTTTATGTGGATTGCCACCTTATCGGCAAAGTTGTTCAGCGTGCCATATAAGGCAAAATGGTCGGCAATGACGCTTTGCAGCGACGCGGAGACGAGGAAATACTGCTGCGTCAAGCGCAGGAGCTTTCCTTCCGTGTGCTCATCAGAGGGGTAGAGAACCTTTGATATGATCTCGGCGCTTGTGTTCTGCTGCATAGCGCGGATATATTCGCCCTGGCTGAATAGCTTCATATTGAAATTCTGGTTTGTGCCGCGTGCACGCCATAAGCGAAGGGTGTTAACGGCGCGGCTGCCAGCACCGGAAATCATGAGGTCGTAGGGAACAGCCTGTACTTCGGTGTAATTTTCATGTATGATGTCACAGTGGCCCCCGCGCCAGTTTTCGGTGATGTGCCCGTCAAAGCGCACGATATATGTTTTGTCGGTGCGGGGGACGAGCCAGCATTCGCCATCCGGAAGCCATACATCGGGAAGCTCAATCTGCTCCCCGTCTACAATTTTCTGACGGAAAAGGCCGTATTCATAACATATGGAATACCCGTTTGCCGGATAACCAAGTGCCGAAAGCGAGTCCATAAAGCAAGCAGCAAGGCGGCCAAGTCCTCCGTTGCCGAGCGACGGGTCAGGCTCAAGCTCGTATAAATGATCAAGCGAAAAACCCATCTCGCGTAGGGCGCTTCTGTATTCATCGACAATTCCAAGGTTTGTGAGATTGACTTGAAGCGAGCGCCCAAGAAGAAACTCCATACAGAGATAGACAACCCGCTTGCCCTCGCTTTTTTTTATGTCTTTTTTATATTCCGCGCGCATCGATGTGAGTATATCTTTCACTGTTAAAACAGTTGCTTTGTATATCTGGTTCTCCGATGCATCAGTAGGTGTTGTATTGAAATAACGTGAAAGCTTGCTTTTAATCGCTTCCTTTATTTCATTTTTAGTTATGCTTTTTAGGGGATCCATTTTTATTTTATTATCCTTTGCGTTTTATTGGGGAAGATTCTTATACAGCTCCATATATTTTTTTGCCGATGAGTCCCATGAAAAATCACACTTCATCGCGCGGAGCACAAGTTTTGTAAAGCGGTCTTTGTCGCGGTACAAAGCCGTCGCTGCGCGAAGCGTGTTAAGCATATCGTGCGCGTTATAATTTGTAAATGTGAAGCCGTTGCCGCTTTCATTTTCGGGGTCATACGGCTTTATTGTATCATAAAGCCCTCCGGTTTCGCGGACAACGGGGACGGCGCCGTAACGCGACGCAATCATTTGAGAGAGCCCGCACGGCTCGGATTTTGACGGCATGAGAAAGATGTCGGCACCGGCATAAATCTGCTTTGACAGCTCCTTATTGAACTGCAGCAGTGCGGAAACCTTACCGGGGTAGCGAGAGGCGAGAGAGGTAAAAAAGTCCTCAAGTGCTTTGTCTCCCGTGCCAAGAAGTATGAACTGAACGTCGTCTTTAAGGAACTCCTCAATAACGCACGTTACAAGGTCAAAGCCTTTGTGCTCGGCAAGACGCGATATCATCGCGACAAGCGGCGTATTAGGTGAGATGGTGAGTCCTGTCAGGCGCTGGATGTGCTCTTTGCAGACAGCCTTGCCACTCAGGTCATTTGCCGAATAGTTTTTCGGTAGTGCAGAGTCGGTTTCCGGGTTGTAATAATTTGTGTCAATGCCGTTGATGATACCGAAAAGTTTTTTTCTGTAAAGCCTCAGTATATGATAAAGCCCATGCGAATAATACTCCGTCTGAAGCTCACGTGCATACTGCGGTGAAACTGTCGTTACGGCGTCGGCGCAAACGATAGCGCCTTTTGTCAGGTTAATGTTGCCGTCATATTCGATAACGCCACGCATATTAGGCCCGAGCCCAAAAACGTCGCCGAGGATTTCCATTCCATATATACCTTGATACTCAATATTGTGTATCGTGTAAACGGCGCGTACGGAGCGGTAACGGGCGTCGGTTGAATAAATGCTTTTTAGGCATATAACCGATGTGGCACACTGCCAGTCGTTTGCGTGAAGTATATCGGGGAAAAATCCTGTGCGGTCCATCAGCTCGAGTACAGCGCGGCTGAAGAAAGCGAAGCGTTCGCCGTCGTCGTAGCTACCGTAAAGCGCAGAACGCCGGAAGTAGTATTCATTATCAATAAAATAATATGTTACTCCATCGCGAAGGAGGCTGTAGATGCCGCAATATTGAACCCGCCATGATAGGCGTACCTGAGTTTCAGTGATAAGCGTCATTTCGGAGCGATATTCATGACTTATGCTGCTGTACAGCGGCAAAACGACGCGGACATCTGTATGGGGGAACGCGTGTGCAATAGCTGACGGAAGAGAGCCAAGAACGTCGCCAAGTCCTCCCGTCGATGCATACGGCAAAGCTTCAGAGCCGGCGAAGAGAATCTTCATATCGAAAACCTCCTTATCGTTGTCATTGTCATTATATCCGATATATAGATTTTTACGGCATCATGTGC
>FZPS01000197.1_pt21 | contig 32962 bp, 46 predicted proteins | sample 1817821 | NCBI WGS metagenome assembly FZPS01 (sample SAMEA104158645, study PRJEB21678) | metagenome | place: Germany | collected 2015-04-21
AGGTATAGTATTTGGTTTGTCTGACAATCTTTTCCGCCTATACGATATTTAAGAGTTAATACTAATTCGTTTCCGGCACCTTTATACACCAATTTTATTTTATTATCATCTTCATCATTTTTCTCAGGTCTAATCTCACCTATCTCAAGTCCTCCTATGTTTATAATCTGTGGTGAACCTGAGTCAATGTAAAAAGCCGAACTGCTATCAACTAAAACATAGAAATCTTCCAAATCTTCTCCGGAATTATTTTTAAAAAATATTTTAACGTCAACTTTATCGCCACTTTTAGATGGTGCATTTTTTCCATATTGCCTATATTCATTAACAATAACATGAGTACCATTTTCACTATAAACCATTAACGTTGCTAAATTTACCAACAATATTATTGCTACCAAAAAAACACTTGTAAATTTAATTCTTTTCATATTAACCCCCTACCCTTTCTCTTTCTTCAATTTTTTCAATTTTCCCATCAAGGATATATATTATCCTGTCAGCTCTTTTTGCAATATTTAAATCATGTGTAACCATAATTAACGTCTTATTATTTCTTTTTGATAAACCAATCATAAGGTCTAAGACCTCTTTTGACGTTCTAGAATCCAGATTACCTGTTGGCTCATCGGCAAACACAATATCAGGATTTGCTACAAAAGCCCTGGCAATGCCTACCCTTTGCTGTTGTCCTCCACTCATCTGTGTAGGCTTGTGCCTTAAATGCTTTGGAAGTCCTACAGCTTTTAAAATGTCAACAGACCTTTTAATTCTTTCTTTTTTTGAAATCCCTCTAAATACAAGAGGCATGCTTACATTTTCCACTGCATTTAAATAATTCACAAGATTATATGATTGAAAAATAAATCCTATGTTCTTTTGTCTAAATTCAGCAAGCTTTTTTTCATTTAATTTTTCAATAGAGATATTTTTTATTTTTATGCTTCCCGTTGTTGGTTTTTCAAGACCAGCAAGAACATTTAATAAAGTAGACTTTCCAGAACCTGAAGTGCCAAGGAAACAACAAAATTCCCCTCTTATAATATCTAAATCTATACCATCTAGTGCAACCACTTTTTCAGTCCCCACTCTGTATATCTTACTTAAATTAGAAATTTTAATAATTGGCTCCAAATAAAATCCCCCCCTTTTACATTTAATAATTATTTTAAACTACCCTCACATTGATTGTTATTATTTTAACAACGTTCTTATGTTAGAATATTGTGATTTAAGAAAAAATCTTTTGCATTGTTTTGTATTATATATTTTAGTATATGGAAAATTCGTCTTATAAATTATATTATAAATTATGATACAACACTTTTATATAAACTGTAAAGCATTATTTAAGTGTAAAAGGTGTTTTTACCTACTGCATCTAATTTTATAATAAATGTTGATTTTTGTTCATTCCACTGGCAATCCACTGGCAATTAATATATAATGTTTATACTACATTTTACGGAGGATTGATAGTATGAGAGTTGGAATCGGGCAGGACAGTCATAAATTTGACTTTAATGATAAATCCAAAAAACTTATTTTAGGCGGGGTTGTGTTTGAAAACCACCCACCCTTAGAAGGCAACAGTGATGCAGATGTTGTCCTTCATGCCATAACCAATGCCATTTCCGGCGTTACCTGTGTTAACATCTTAGGAAAAATAAGCGATGAACTGTGCCTTGAAAAAGGCATCAAAGACAGTAAAGTTTACCTAGAAGAAGCTTTAAAATACTTAAACGGCAGGAAAATTGTACATGTATCAATTTCCATAGAGTGCCTTACACCAAAAATAAGTCCTAAAATACCTGAAATGAGAAAAAGTATTGCCAATATCCTTTCAATTCCTGAGGACAGCGTAGGCATAACTGCAACTACTGGGGAAGGCCTTACAGCCTTTGGGCAAGGTAAGGGTATTCAGGCTTTTTGCTGCGCAACTATTGATTAGCCTTCTTTATTGGGACGGTAATATATACGGTTGTACCCTTTCCCTCTTCACTTTCAATTTCCATTGAGCCTTTAAAATTATTTTTTATTATGTGGTAAGATATATAAAGTCCAAGTCCCGTACCCTTTTCTCCTTTTGTGGTTATAATGTTTTTTAAAAGCTTCTTCCTTACATCTTTAGGTACTCCCTTGCCATAGTCGGTTACTTTAAACTTTACAATGTCTTTTTCCTTTTTTATCAATATGTCAATTTCCCCAGGATTATTTTCATAGGAGTCAATTGAATTTGAAATTAAATTATTCATTACCTGGACAAATTCATTTACACTTCCCTGTATTTCAATGCTTTCCTCTGTTTTTATGTCTATATTTAACTTACAGGTAGCTTTTTTTAGCTGGTATCCCATAAGTATTTCTACTTTTTTTATCATATCCTTAATTGTAAAATTTTCATTTCCAGGATGTTTTTTTACAACTGCATGTTCTTTAATTGTAGCTATAATATCTGATAAATATGAGCAGTATGGCTTTGATTTTAAAATATACTCCCGCATTTCAGCTGCTATCTCACAATGGTCTTCAACTGTAACATCCGTATCCCCTATAGAGTTTTCATACTCATCTACAAGGTTTTTTAACTCTTCCAAGCTTCCCGAAAGGGACATTACAGGTGTTCTTAAATTGTGAATTATACCTGCAGTAACTTCTCCTAACTGGGCAAGCCTTTCCCTTTCAATAATGGCACTGTTTCTAAATTTACATATTTTTATTATTTGAATAACTGCAATGGCAGCAATTGCACCTAAAAAAATAAAAACCACAGACATTAATATATTACTTTTAAAAACATCTGTTGAATCCATTTGCAAAAAGATCATATGTATCCTCCAGATTATAATGTATACTATCATAATTCGCTATTAAAAATAAAAATCCTCTACATTTAAAATAAGTTGTTTTTTTCTATTATAGCTTTTGCAAACACCAAATCTTCTCTTGTGGTTATTTTGATATTATCATAACTGCCATTAACAATCCTGGTTTTAACTCCCATCATCTCTGTAAGGGTTGTATCATCAGTAGCAATAACATTTTCTCTATTTGCTTTTTCATGGGCTTTTATAATTGTATCGTACAAGAAAACCTGAGGAGTCTGGATTGACCACAGGGTTTTTCTGTCGTATGTATTTTCTACAAAACCATCACTAACTGATTTTATAGTATCCTTAACAGGAACCGCCGCTGTTACCGCCCCAAATTCCAATGCCTCCTCAATACAATTAGTAACTATTTCACTATTTATAAAAGGTCTTGCACCATCATGTATAACCACAATATCAGATTGTTTATTCACTTCCATTAAACCCTTATATACTGAGTTTTGCCTTTCTGCGCCTCCTGATACCAGTTTTTTTATTTTTTTAAATGCAAATTTATCAACAATATTCTCTTTGCAATAAAATATCTCTTCTTCATTTATTACTAAAATAATTTCATTTACAATAGGGCACTCTTCAAATACACTAACAGTTCTAGCAAGGACAGGTTTGTCACCAATATTAATATATTGCTTATTTATATCCATATTCATTCTAGTCCCTTTGCCACCTGCAACAATAACTGTACTTACAAAAAGTTTATTTTTTCTCATAATCAAATTCTCCTGTTCTTTATCTCTTATAACATAATTTATAAAGTTAAAAGCTGTTTTTATCTATTATTAAAACTAAGGACTGTTGCTCTAAAAAATCTGAGTACTGATTCATTTTGTGTAAAAATAAATCCCCAGCTTATAAGCCAAGGATCTATGGCAAAATTTTCGTAGTTTTAAACTAGCTGCATAAAAACTGAAAAAGGTTATACTCTCTATTACAGTCTTGTATTGTGCACTCTAAGCCACAATGATTTTTGTAAATAATCTCTCCTCTTTTTGTTAGTCTTTTTGTAGGTTTTTTCTTAGGAGTTTTACGCGTACTGAACACTATTCCTCTATATTTTACAGATAAATTTTTTCCGTAGTGTAAATTAATTAAAGACACAATAAAATCGACAAAAATTTTACCGGATAATAGCTGTTTTAATGCTCCCCCTATCTTTCCAGATTTCAATTCAATAAGCAACACATAAATCTCGCCTTTGTTTTCACACAAAATAATAGCATCGTTTTTCTTGTTAATATCTTTTGCGGAATTGTTAAAAAATCTAAATACTCTTAATTTCTCTTCATCTTTGTCAAAACTAAAGGCAAAAATTTTGCCCGTTTTCTTTAATGTTACATATCTTCCTTTAGATTTATCATTACCTTTATTTTTCTTTTCTTCTATTATTAACGGGTCTGTGTTTAACTTAAAATCATTATCAATAATTTCATTAAATATTGTAAAAACATCAACACTCACAATCCATTTCCTCCTGAAGAGTATAAAAAATCTCGTCTGAAGACTCATTAAAAGAATTAATTACTTTGTCAAATGTCTCAGCTATTATGCCCTCATATCTGTTTACTTCAATAGCGCGAATTGTATTGTCGGTAAAAAGATATGCGCTTATATCTTCAATACTTAGCAGTTCATCTTCACTATAATTATACTTTTGCATTAATTTATCCCGGTCTTTAAAGTCATTATTTAACATAATCAGGTTGTTTAATTCTCTTATAATGTAATCGCTATGTGTTGAAATAATTATATTTATACCTTTATTAGCGATTTTAACCAGAATCCTTGCAATTTTTCTTTGATTATCCGGATGCAGATTTAACTCCGGCTCGTCAATTATCAGACAATCCCCTTTTTCAGCCATATATTTAAGATAAAAAACTAAACCAAAAAAGGTTTTTACTGTTGAGGATGATACATGTAAGTTAATTTTCCTTTTATCCATATTACCTTCGGCTAAATCAGGAATAAAATAAATATTTTTTTCATCTATTTCATATTTTCCTTTTAAAATGTCACTTTGAATTTCATGTGCTATTCCTTGAAACTCTGTAGTCTCTCTTTTTGAATAAAAATCTAATTTATTTAAAAATTCAATATAATCAGATATTGGCTTAGGATATAGTGAAACTCTTTCACTAATTAAATCAAAGAAACTTAATTGACGATATTGACGATCATCAATCTTATTAGTTTTTAACTTTCCCATTTCATGTACTATCCTGTTCCTGTTAACATTTAACTCCTTATAAAACAAGTTTAAACCTGCCCGTTCTGCCGGCAATAAAAAGACATTGTTTTGTATGACATCAAAAACCTGTTCACTTATTTCTTTACAGCAGAACATATGAAAAATACGTTCCTGAACATCACTGTTATTTATATTAAAATATGAAACTTTTAAATCAAAAGAGTTCATCTCTTTGGAAAATTCAAATTTAACATCTTTTCCCTTTATACTAGGGAATATATATATAGACTCTATATATTTCTCATATAATTTCTTAAAGAAAAGCTCATTATCAATTTTTAGTTTTATCAGACTGTCTTTAAAAGTTTCTCTAGATACACTAAAAATATCATGAAGATTTTCTGAATATGATGATGAAATTTTATTTAATAATTTTCTAAAGCTTTTATTTAGAACTTCACGCAAATTAACAACAATAACTCCCGAACCGGTTATATTTTCAAAACCATCAACAATATTATCAATTACCACATCTTTCATGCTCCCAATTAAACCATAAACAGCATAACTAACATATGTTTTTCCGGTATTATTCTCTCCTGTTAAAATAGTTAGTTTATTTAAATCAATTTCACCGTTTTCAACATAGCCGAACTTATTAAAACTTACTCCTATCATTTTTCCTCCTATTAAATACGAAAAGTTTTATACTAATACACCAAAATGGCATTTTAATATGATACAACATATATTATTTCCAATACCTATAACATTAGACAGCCCTACATTTTATTTTTAACAGCCCAATGATATAATATCATTATTTTCATCTTAATGGAATGACAAAATTGATTTTTTTAAGCAATAATCACGGCCTAATACATAAAAAGGGCTGTGCAAATCAATTATTTAACTGCTTATGCGCCAGCCTCTTTTATACGTTTTATACTGTGTATGTGCAATATTTATTATTTTAGTGATTTAAAAATCCATCAATCATATTTTCAATTTCAAAAGGATCCATGTTTTTTACCAATACAAGCTCACTTATTAAAATTTGCTTTGCACTGCTTAACATTTTTTTCTCTCCTGTTGAAAGACCTTTTTCCTTATCCCTTTGCATTAAAGCATTGACAACTTCAACAACTTCATAAATATTACCGCTTTTTATTTTGTCCATGTTTTCTCTATATCTCTTGTTCCAATTACCAGTATCTATTTCACTTTTGCTGCCAAGCATTTTAAATACCTTTTCTGCATCTTTCTCACTTATTATTTCTCTAATTCCTATATTATTCACATTTTCAGTGGGAATAAGTACTCTCATTTCTCCTATTGGAATTTTCACCACATAATAATTTTGCCTGTTTCCTAAAATTTCTTTTTCTTCAATTGACTCTATAACACCAGCACCGTGCATAGGGTATACAATCTTATCACCGACATTATACATATGAACTCCTCCACAAATATAAAAACATAATTATTTTTTATATATTAAAATTTAAAATATTATACTTTAATAAGGTATAACAAAAAGTGCATTTGCAATAAAAAAGAACTGCTATAAATAAATGCAATTAATTGAACTCTCTATATAAGTATACTACAATGAGAAATGAATGTCAAAAATTTTTATTTTAGCATTTCAATGAAGCTGTGTCAACGGTAATTTTAACCTTTTATTTGGCGAGTCCAATTAAAGTTAAAAATACCCTATATATTCAAGTTAATTTGTCCTAAAAGCCCTAATTTCTTACTTATTAATAATATACTTCAACAAGATATAAGCCTTCTGGTGGAGCTGTTTGTCCGGCTTTTTTTCTATTTCCCCCTTCTATTATTCCCTTTATATCCTCATATTTGATTTTTCCTCTTGCTACATCAACTAATGTTCCGGTAATAATACGCATCATATTGTATAAAAAACCGCTACTGGTTACTTCTAAACTTATTATGTCATCATTTTTATCTAAAAATATACGGCTAATTGTTCTTATTGAACATTCAACATCACTTCCACTTGCTCTAAAGGCAGAAAAATCATGGGTGCCTATAAAAAAATCTGCTGCCCTTTTCATGTCTTCAAAATTTAAAGGATACGGAACATACCAAGCTCTGTTTCTTAGAAGGGGAGAGGGCATTTTTGAATTGTATATAAGATACCTGTACGTCTTAGCCTGTGCATTAAATCTTGCATGAAAATCCATATCCACTTCTTCTGATTTTTTCACCACTATGTCCTCAGGAAGTATTCTGTTTAGGGCATGGGCGAACTTTTCTGCAGGAATATTTGAATTTGTTTTAAAATTAGCAACCTGCCCATATGCATGTACTTTAGAATCAGTTCTGCCAGAACCATTTAGAGTGATTTCCTCCCTGGTAAGCCTTTCTATAGCATTTACAAGTACACCTTGAACTGTTTTTGCATTTTTTTGTATCTGCCATCCATGATAATCAGTTCCATCATACTCTATTATAAGTTTTATATTTCTCATACCACATTCCTCATTTAACTATAAAGAGGACACATTTATATGTCCCCTTTAGTTTTAAAAATTAAAATAAATTTTATTTGTTATACTTTTATGCCCCTAGCATTGCTGCACCCACAATCCCTGCATCATTTCCCAGCTGTGCAGTTTTTATCTGTGTCTGAGGTATTTCTTCTCTGCTGTAAACTCCAGCACTTACAATTTCTTTTAGAGGATTCAATAAATAATCCCCTTCCTTGCAAACTCCTCCGCCTATAACTAATACTTCAGGCATAAATATATTTATAACATTTATAACTCCCTCTGCAATATACCTTATATATTGCTTTACAACTGCTTCCCCTGTCTTATCCCCAAGCTTTGCAGCATCAAATGCAGTTTTAGCATCTACTTTATCCAAATCCCCGTCAACCAGTTTGTTTATAATAGACTCTGGATTTTCCTTCGCCGCACATTTTGTCTGCCTTATTAATGCCGTTGCCGCTGCATAAGCTTCCCAGCATCCCTTTCTTCCACAAGTACACTGTTCTCCATCCACCACTATAACTGTGTGTCCTATTTCCCCTCCTGCAAAGTTAAACCCGCTGTAAACTTTACCATCAATTATTATTCCGCTGCCTATTCCAGTACCCAATGTAATTGTCACAGATGTGCTTGTTCCCTTTGCTGCTCCTGCTGCACTTTCTGCCAAAGCTGCACAGTTAGCATCATTGTCCACATAGACAGGTAAGTTTATATACTTTTGCATTTCTTCTCTTATTGGTACATTTCTAAAGTTTAAATTATTGTTATATACAATAATCCCATTTTTACAATCTGGTGTTCCAGGACTTCCAACCCCAATACTTTTAACTTCCTCCATTGGCACTTTAGACTCTTCAATAACCTTTTTTGTCAGCATTGCCATATCCTTAATTATTTCCTGATACGGTCTTTCCCTTTGGGTAGGTACACTATCCTTATATACAATGTTCCCATCCATATTAACCAAACCTGCTGCTATATTTGTTCCGCCAAGATCAATTCCTACACGATACATTTCTTTCCTCCCAAACATTATTTGTTATTTGCACGAAAAATACATCATAGTGATGCACCCTTATTAAATTCTATTACTCCAACAATTATTATACTAGTATTTTAAAAAATTGTACATACAATAGTAGGGTTTCAAGTGCTAAAACAAAAAACAGCATTCCAAAATCCTGTGCCGTCATTTTAAGCTCCCTGACATTAGTTCGACCTTCCCCGCCCCTATAGCATCTTGCTTCCATTGCCTGTGAAAGTTCATCAGCCCTTTTAAATGTATTTATAAATAAAGGTGCCATTACAGGGATATAATTTTTCAGCCTTTGTATTGGATTCTTTGTCTCAAAATCCACACCCCTTGATGCCTGAGCCTTTATTATTTTATTTATTTCATCCAACAGAACAGGGACAAATTTAAGTGAAATGGATATAATCATAGCTAAATCATTTACTGGTACACCTATTTTTTTTAATGGACTTAAAAGCTTTTCTATCCCATCTGTAAGAGTTATTGGAGTTGTGGTAAGAGTCAGTAATGATGTACCTGCCATAAGAAGCAAAATTCTAAGTGCTAATTTAAAAGCTTTGTCCACTCCTTCAAAGGTTATTTTAATAAATCCGTATTCCACTAATACTTTCCCAGGTGTAAAAAAAACATTAATTACAGCTGTAAAAACAATGATAAACACAACAGGTTTTAGCCCTTTTAAAGTATACAGCACTGGAATTTTGGCGTATTTTATTGCAAATAAAATGAGAGAGGCAAGAATGCCAAATACCACATATGAATTTGTAAAAATTACAGTAATCATAAGAGATATTGCTAAAATAATTTTAATTCTTGGATCTGTCTTGTGAAGTAGGGAATCCCCTGGATAATATCTCCCAAGTGTCACATTTTTAAGCATTTTAACTTTTTCTCCTCTAAAACTCTTTTACTTACCTTTTTAAAAATTTTTTAATCTCTTCCTTTGCTTCTGCCACAGTAAATACATTATATTTTAAATCAGGGATAATACCTTTTAATTCTTTCATAAAATACGCTATTTCAGGAACATCAATTCCCATGCTTTTAAATTCTTCTATACAATTAAAAATTTCTTTTACAGTACCGTCCATCTTTATTTTTCCTTGGTCCATTACTATTACTCTATCCACAAACTTTATTACATCTTTCATACAGTGGGAGATCAAAATAATCGTTATATTATTGCTTTTAAAAAGCTTTTGTATAATCTTAAAAATTGCCTCCCTTGTCTTTGCATCTAATCCGGCACTTAGTTCGTCTAGCACTAATATTTCAGGCTCTAGCACCAACACACCTGCCATGGCAACTAATTTCTTCTCACCCCATGAAAGTTCAAAAGGGGATTTTTCTAAAATTTTATCACTAATACCTAATAAATTTGCGATTTTTCCAACTTTTGTATCTATTAACTCTTTATCCATTCCATTATTTTTTAGTCCATATGCAATGTCCTCATACACTGTATCTTCAAAAAGCTGATGTTCTGGGTTTTGAAACAAAATGCCCACATTATTTTTCACATTTGCCTCTTTTCCCCCAATACAGACACTTCCGAATGTGGGCTTTAAAATGCCTTTTAAATGCTGAATCAATGTGGATTTTCCCGAACCTGTATGGCCAATAATCCCTACAAATTCACCATCTTCTATGGTAAGGCTTATATTGTCCAAAGCCTTTTTCTCAAAGGCTGTCCCCTTCATATAAATATGTGTAAGCTTGTCTATTTGTATTGCCATTTTTCCTCCAAAATCTTTCACTTATATATTATGTTGAATTAAATATTTTATATTGATTATAGCATTAGATAATAAAGCCTTACAACATACCTTAAAATACAATGAATTTTTTCATTAAATTTTGCATGTATAAAGTTCAATTTATTAATCTTTATATATGGTTAATATAATAGCTTCTATGGTATAATATACAAATATACACTAACTTTTAGAGGAGAATTTATATGAATCACTATTTTTCAAAAGACCCTGAAGTTAAGCATGATTTAGGCAAAATAAGCTACAAAATAAATGATCACTTGATAGAAATAATTACAGATGCAGGGGTTTTTTCTAAAAACAAAGTGGATTTTGGAAGTGATTTATTAATAAAATCAGTCCCCCCTTTTAAAGGCAAAGCTTTAGACATAGGATGCGGGTATGGTGTTCTAGGAATTTCCTTAGCAATTTCAAACCCTGATTCTTTTGTTACTATGGTTGATATAAACAAACGTGCAGTTGATTTGGCTGTTAAAAATATTAATTTAAACAATATAAAAAATGCCTCTGCTTTTTTTAGCGATGGCTTTTCAAATGTCAAAGAAAAGTTTGATGTTATTGTAACCAATCCTCCCATAAGGGCTGGAAAAAAAGTTATATATCCTATTTATGAAAACAGCATTAACTTTTTAAATCCAGGAGGTTCAATTTATATGGTGGTACAAAAAAAACAAGGTGCCCCATCAACTGTTGAAAAGCTTAAATCAATATATGGTAATTGCGAAATTGTAAATAAAGAAAAAGGATATTGGATAATTAAGAGTACAAAATCTTCTTAAAAGCTTTTATGCCATCTTCCACTGTCAAAATGCTTTTATCATAATCTATATATCCTTCCTGGGATAATTCATAAAATAATTGGGTGATTTCTGGAACATCAAGACCAGCCTTTTTTACATCATCAACTTTAAAAAATATATCCTCCGGTTTTCCATCTTGTTGTATCTTTCCTTCATTAAAAAGCAAAATTCTATCTGCACTAAGTGCCTCTTCCATATGGTGGGTTATATAAATTACAGTAATACCCTCTTTTTTATTTAATCTCTTTACAATGGACAACACTTCATTCCTACTTAAAGGGTCTAACATGGAAGTTGCTTCATCTAAAACTATGCATTCAGGCTTCATTGCAAGTATCCCAGCTATTGCAGCTTTTTGCTTTTCCCCTTGAGATAAATTTTGTACAGGAAACTGGCGGTAATGCTGCATACCCACATCTTTTAAAGCTTTTTCCACTCTTTTTAATATTTCTTCTCTTGGAAGTCCTAAATTTTCAGGACCAAAGGCCACATCCTCCTCCACTGAAGATGCAATAATCTGGTTGTCGGGATTTTGAAAAACCATCCCTACAGATTTTCTTATTTCCCAAAGATGGTTTTCATCTGTAGTTTTAACTCCCTTTATATATACATCTCCCTCTGTGGGAATAAGAATGGCATTTAAAAGCTTTGCAAATGTAGATTTTCCAGAACCGTTCCTGCCTATTATGGAGATAAACTCCCCCTTGTCTATCTTTACATTTATACCGTCTATTGCAGATGTTACTTGTAAATTTCTTTTATATCTGTATTTAACATTCTCCATTTTTATAAGCATTTTATTGCCTTTTCCACCTTTAGATAAATACATTACAGGGGTCAAGTTGACAATATAAGTCCCCTGACCCCTTAAAGATTAACATTTTTTGCATTTTTAAATCAACTCTAAAATAACCATTTCTGCAGCGTCGCCCCTTCTAGGACCAATTTTATAAAGCCTTGTATAGCCACCGTTAACATCCTTGTATTTTGGTGCAATTTCATCAAATAGTTTATTAACGAGATTTATTTGGTTTCCATTTTCGTCCTTTACTCTGTACAGCCAATTCATAGCTTTCCTTCTTGCGTAAAGTCTTGATGGATTATCCACTGTTACCATGTCTGTTTTTATTTCTCTTTCAATAACTTCATAATCTCTGTCATTTTTTGACTTCTTAGACACTGTTATTTTATTACCTTTTGCATCTAATTTAGCAGAACTTATTTTGCCCTGCTTTGATGTGTAGTTATCACATTCCCTTACTGCAGCGGTAATAAGTTTTTCTGCAATACTTTTAACTTCCTTAGCTCTTGTCTCAGTTGTTTTAATTTTACCATTTTCAAAAAGGGCAGTTACCAAACCTCTAAGCATTGCTTTTCTTTGAGCTGTAGGACGCCCTAACTTTCTGTGAGCTGGCATTTCTTATACTACCTCCTTTACCTTAAAATCCAAAGGTTTAACACTTGTATTACTCCACTTTAAAACAGACTAACTTTACTAATCCTCATTTGGTGCAAGTGAAAGGTCTAACGCCTTTAATTTGTTTAAAACCTCTTCTAGTGATTTTCTTCCTAGGTTTCTAACTTTCATCATATCTTCTTCAGTTCTGTTTGTAAGATCTTCAACAGTATTAATTCCTGCCCTCTTGAGACAATTATAAGATCTTACTGAAAGATCCAGTTCTTCAATGGTCATCTCTAAAACTTTTTCTTTCTTTGTCTCTTCTTTTTCTACCATTATTTCTGCATTCTTAGCATTGTCGGACAAATCAATAAAGAGGTTTAAATGCTCACTCATCACTTTTGCACCTAAGCTAATAGCTTCGTCCGGCTTTATACTTCCGTTAGTCCATATCTCCAACGTCAGCTTGTCGTAGTCTGTAACTTGACCAATACGAGTATTTTCAACTGAATAATTAACCTTTCTTACCGGAGTGAAAATTGAATCAACAGGTATAACTCCTATAGGCTGTGATTGCTGTTTATTTTTATCAGCAGATACATATCCCCTGCCTCTGTCTATTGTCATTTCCATATACAGCCTGCCTTCACCAGTGAGAGTTGCAATTTTGTGGTCAGGATTTAATATCTCCACATCAGCATCCGCTTTTATATCTGCTGCTGTTACTTCTCCTTCACCATCAGCATCAATATAAACAACTTTTGGACCTTCACTGTGTATGTCCAGTGACAACTCTTTAATATTAAGAATTATTTCTGTTACATCTTCAACTACACCGGGAATAGTTGAAAACTCATGCAATACTCCATCTATTTTTATTGATGTTACAGCTACACCGGGCAAAGATGAAAGTAATATTCTTCTTAGTGAATTACCAAGAGTTATACCATATCCTCTTTCCAATGGTTCCACCACAAACTTGCCATACACATTATCTTCAGTAGTTATCACATTTTCAATTCTTGGCTTTTCAATTTCTATCATCAAAAACCCTCCCTTTTAATAACTATTTGATTTTTTTTGAGGGCAACTGATTCAAAATTCTCTAATCTTTGTATAATACCCATTTTAAACTTTCATCTCTGGCATAGATCCTCAGTTGCTGAACCAAACAAATACATTTAAAAATCCATCTACAATTATTTGGAGTATAACTCAACTATCAGGCTTTCTTTTATTGGTAAGTCTATGTCTTCCCTTGAAGGAAGTGCAACTACTTTACCAGTTAAATTATCTGCATCATACTCAATCCATTGAGTAGGTGGCTTTGAAGCTGCATATTCTGCATTATCTTTAATTTTAGAAGAACTTCTGCTCTTTTCTTTTACAGAAATAACATCTCCAACCTTAACCAAATATGATGGTATATTAACTTTCCTGCCGTTTACAGTAAAGTGACCATGTCTAACCAATTGTCTAGCTTCTTTTCTTGACATTCCAAGCCCCATCCTGTAAACAACATTATCAAGTCTTAGTTCAAGTATTTGAAGTAAATTTTCCCCAGTAATTCCTTCTCTCTTAACAGCCATGTCAAAATATTTTCTAAACTGGCTTTCTAAGACACCATAATATCTTCTTGCTTTTTGCTTTTCTCTAAGCTGTAAACCGTACTCCGACAGCTTTTTCCTACCCTGTCCATGCTGTCCGGGAGCATATGCTCTTCTTGAAATAGCGCATTTATTTGTAGTGCATCTTTCCCCTTTGAGGTAAAGCTTTTCGCCTTCCCTGCGACAAAGTCTGCAAGATGCATCGGTATATCTTGCCATTTACTTTTACACCTCCAGCAATTTTTTACTAAACTCACGGCATCTACACTGCTACATTAAATAATGCAGGTTTACACCCTTCTTCTTTTAGGTGGTCTACATCCATTATGAGGGATTGGAGTTACGTCTTTAATAAGACTAACTTCAAGTCCTGCAGCCTGAAGTGCTCTTATAGCAGCTTCTCTTCCTGACCCTGGACCCTTTACATATACTTCTACAGTTTTTAGGCCGTGTTCCATAGCCGCCTTTGCAGCAGTTTCAGCTGCCATTTGAGCTGCATATGGAGTACTTTTTCTTGACCCTCTAAAACCAAGCCCTCCTGCACTAGACCAAGAAAGTGCATTACCTGCAACATCAGTTAAGGTAACTATTGTATTGTTAAATGTAGAACGGATGTGTGCTGCACCGCGCTCTATATTTTTTCTTTCTCTTCTCTTCCTAGTGGTTCTTTTTCCACCAGACGCTTTAGCTGCCATTAAACCGCTAACCTCCTTTTACTATTTTTTTCTTTGAACTCCTATTGTTCTCTTCGGACCTTTTCTTGTCCTAGCATTAGTTTTTGTTCTTTGACCTCTTACAGGCAATCCCATTTTATGTCTTCTGCCTCTGTAGCATCCAATTTCCATTAATCTCTTTATGTTAAGGGCTACTTCTCTTCTAAGGTCTCCCTCAACGGTATAATTCTTATCTATAACTTCTCTAAGTTTGTTAACTTCATCATCTGTCAAATCTCTTATTCTTGTTTGTGGATTAACCCCGGTTTCTGCTACGATTCTTTTTGCAAGGCTTCTTCCAATACCAAAGATATAGGTCAATCCAATTTCTACCCTTTTCTCTCTAGGTAAGTCAACTCCGGCAATACGCGCCATCTTCTCTTACACCTCCACTAAAATTACTGTTTGATAACCTTTTATTTATAAAATAAACACCCCAGGAACATAGGTAATAAATAATTATATTACCTACGCAGCCGCTTCCTGTATGTTATTTTTACTTTGTAGTGCATTTAAAACTCTATTTTAGCCTTGTCTTTGTTTATGCTTAGGATTTTGACATATAACCATTACTCTGCCTTTTCTTTTAATGATTTTACACTTTTCGCATATAACCTTTACAGATGGTTTTACCTTCATTATCATTACCTCCTTAAATTACTTAGCCCTCCATGTTATTCTACCCCGAGTCAGGTCATAAGGAGAAAGTTCAACAGTAACCTTATCCCCAGGTAAAATCCTAATAAAATTCATTCTGAGCTTCCCTGAAATATGAGCTAAAACCTTGTGCCCATTATCCAACTCAACCTCAAACATTGCATTTGGCAGCGCCTCTACAACTCTTCCTTCAACTTCAATTACATCTTCTTTAGACAAGATTAAAACCCCTCCTTATTTCTATTATCAAATGCCATACAACCCAAAAGACTTAAATGTCGCTTTCCATAGTATTAAGCTGTGCTAATGCCTTTCGGATTTCTGAATTTGAAACCCTATCTTCCCTCTCAAGTTTTTCTTTTAAGGGTAAAATAACTTCTTCAGTAGCTCTTATGTGTTTTATTTTCTTTTTTTTTGCCTTTTCAATCCGCCTTAAGTCACCATCTGAAATTAAAACATGTTTATCATCTATTATTCCTACAACAACAAATACTCTTCCTCCGTCCCTGCCTGCAATTGAATATACTACCTGACCTAAGTCAACATCCATTACATCACCTCTATTAAAAGCTCTGAACTAGTTTTTTTATGTGATAACCTAGTCAAGCATAGTTAATATCAAAGGACCTTTTTCAGTAATGGCAACGGTATTCTCATAGTGAGCCGATAGTTTTTTGTCTGCAGTAACCACTGTCCATCCATTGTCTAAGACCTTAACTTCATGACTTCCCTCATTTACCATTGGTTCAATGGCAAGAGCCATTCCTTCTTCCAGCCTTGCTCTTTGGAGTCTGCAGCGGTAATTTGGTACCTGCGGCTCTTCATGCATTTCCCTTCCAATGCCATGACCTACAAATTCACGAACAACAGAATAGCCCGCTTCTACCACACAGTCTTCAATTGCTCCGGAAATATCAATTATTCTGTTTCCCACTACCGCTTTCTTTAGCCCTTCAAAAAAACTTTTTTTTGTTACTTCAATAAGTCTTTGGGATTCAGATGATATATTTCCTACAGGAAAAGTCCTTGCTGCATCTCCATGAAACCCATTTATATAAGCACCAACATCAACACTTATAATATCGCCATCTTTTAGTTCTCTTAAACCTGGTATCCCATGAACTACTTCATCATTTACTGATGCGCATATACTTCCCGGGAAATCATCAATGTCAAAATAGGCAGCTTTATATCCTTTAAAGGAAGGTATTGCCCCTTTGCTCCTGATGGTTTCCTCAGCAATTTTGTCAAGCTCAAGGGTTGTAATTCCAGGGCTGATATTTTCTTCAATCTTGTTTAGAACTAAAGCTACTATTTCACCAGCAACTCTCATTAGGTCTATTTCATTTTTTGTCTTTTTTATTATCATTAAAATTCACCTAAAGCTTTAATTACTTCATTAGTTGTGTCTTCTATTTTCTCTTTCCCTACAACTGTAATAAGGTTTCCCTTTTTAGTATAATACTCAATTAAAGGTTCTGTCTGCTTATGATAGGTTTCAAGTCTTTTTCTTACAATTTCTTCTTTGTCATCTTCTCTTTGTACAACATCTGACTTACAATTGTCACATATATCTTTTTCCGCTGTAGGCTTATACTCTGTATGGTAACTTGCTCCACATTTTGGACAAACCCTTCTGCCAGACATTCTTTTTACTATTTCATCATCTGGAACATGTATGTTTAACACTTTGTCAAGTTTAACATTCATGTCTTCTAAAATAGTATCTAATTTTTCTGCCTGCTCAATTGTCCTTGGAAATCCATCTAAAATAAAGCCTTTCTCACAATCTGACTGCAAGAGTCTGTCTTTTACTATTCCTATTGTAACATCATCTGGAACCAACAGTCCCTTGTCAATGTACTCCTTGGCTTTCTTTCCAAGTTCTGTGCCATTTTTAATATTGCTTCTAAATATATCTCCAGTAGAGATATGAGGAACATTATGGGTTTTTGCTAAATTTACTGCTTGAGTTCCTTTCCCCGCTCCTGGGGCACCTAGTATAATTAATCTCATAATATCCTCCATCAATTTTAATAATAATTACTCTAAGAATCCTTTGTAATGTCTCATTATCATCTGTGACTCTATCTGCTTAACAGTTTCTAGCGCAACCCCTACCATAATCATTATACTAGATCCAGCAATCCAAACCCCCTGTATCTTTGTTAAAGTTCCAAGAAGTGATGGGAATAATTGTATTGCCGCAATAAATACTGCTGAAAACCAAGTTATTCTATTCACAACTTTAAAAATATAATCTGAAGTTGGCTTTCCGGGTCTTATTCCTGGTATAAATCCACCATTCTTCTTTAGGTTGTTTGCAAGCTCAATAGGATTAAACTGTATAAAAGTATAGAAGAATGTAAAAAACATTATTAAAATACCATTTAATATAGAAACCCAAGTTTTTTCTGGAAAATCTCTGAAGAAAACTGCAACTGGGTGTGTAGAGTTAGCCCAGAAGAATCCAACTATTGTAGGAGGAAGCATAACAAATGATGATGCAAATATTATTGGTATAACTCCAGCCATATTTACCTTAATTGGTATATGTGTACTTTGTCCACCATACATTTTTCTTCCTACAACTCTTTTTGCATATTGAACGGGAATTCTTCTCTCAGCCTCTTGTACCCACACAACAGCTGCTACTATAGCTAAAAACACAAGTACAATTGCAGCTATTCCTACATAAAGCATTATTCCTGTTCCTATAGCGCTTCTTTGAGCCATTAATGCACTATATGCTGCAGGTCCTTGTGAAAGAATACCTGCAAAAATTATAAGTGAAATCCCATTTCCTATTCCGTACTCTGTTATCTGCTCTCCTAACCACATTAAAAATGCTGTTCCTGCTGTAAAGGTCAGTGTTATTACTATAAAAGAAAACACTCCTGTTGACATTACAACACCACGTCCACGCAATCCAAAGTAAAAACCTGTTGCTTGCAAAAACGCTAAAACTACAGTACCATATCTGGTATACTGAGCCATTATCTTTTTTCCTTCTTCCCCTTCTTTTGCAAGCTGTTCAAGTTTTGGAATTGCAACTGCCAAAAGGTTCATAATAATAGATGCAGTAATATATGGTGATATTCCTAGTGCAAATATAGTTGCTCTCTCTAGTGCGCCTCCACCGATGATATTTGCAAAGTTAAATATAGAAGCTCCACTTACTAACTCTTTAAGGGCATCAGGATTTAGTCCAGGTACGGGTATAGCAGATCCTATCCTGAAAACCAACAGCAAAAGTATAGTAACTAGTATTCTCCTACGTAAATCTGCTATTTTCCAGGCATTCCTCAGGGTCTCTATTATCGCTCGCATACTATATCACCTCGACCTTTCCTCCTGCAGCCTCAATTTTTTCAGAAGCTGTTTTGGTAAATTTAGTAGCCTTAACAGTAAGCTTTTTCTTTAAGTCTCCGTCACCTAAAATTTTAACACCATCTATCACTTTGTTTACTAAACCTTTTTCTCTTAATGAACTTTCATCAACAACAGTTCCGTCATCAAATACATTTAAATCCGAAACATTTACCACTGAGTAAACTTTTGCAAATATATTGTTGAAACCTCTCTTTGGAACTCTTCTATAAAGAGGCATTTGTCCACCTTCGAATCCAATTCTTACTCCACCACCTGAGCGAGATTTCTGACCGCCATGACCTCTTCCTGCTGTTTCTCCATTTCCAGAGCCGTGACCTCTTCCTTTCCTCTTAGGTAGCTTTTTAGATCCTTTATCAGGCTGTAATTCAAATAACTTCATTGATTACACCTCCCTTTATATTTCTTCCACAGCTAATACATGTTCGACTTTCTTCACCATACCTCTAATTTGAGGATTATCCTTTTGCTCTACGGAAGCACCAATTTTTCTCAAGCCCAAAGCTTCTAAAGTTGCTAATTGAGGCTTTTTTAACTTACTGGTACTTCTTACTAAAGTTATCTTGAGTTTTGCCACCAAAGTCCCCTCCTAACCTAATACTTCTTCAACAGTTTTATTACGAAGTTTAGCAACCTCTTCGACAGTTTTTAGCTGAGAGAGACCTGTAATAGTTGCCTTAACCATATTAATCGGATTATTTGATCCTAATGATTTTGTTCTGATATCCTTAATGCCTGCTAACTCCAATACCGCCCTTATAGGACCTCCAGCTATAACTCCAGTACCTTGACCGGCCGGCTTTAAAAGCACTTTTCCAGCACCAAATACTCCCATCATTTCATGTGGAATTGTTGTTTCCACAATTGGTACTTTAATAAGATTTTTCTTAGCAGCATCTATTCCTTTTCTAATAGCATCAGGTATTTCAGCAGCTTTTCCTATACCAGCACCAACATGACCGTTTTCGTCTCCTACTACTACCAAGGCACTAAAACGAAAGTTTCTACCACCTTTAACAACCTTGGTTACACGCCCTATGTTAACTACTTTTTCTTTCAAATCCAATACACTGGCATCAATACGTTGCAATTTGTTCTCCCTCCTTACTTAAAATTCTAATCCCGCTTCTCTTGCACCATCTGCAAACTCTTTTACTCTTCCATGGTACAAGTATCCGCTTCTGTCAAACACCACTTTTTTAATACCTTCTTTAATTGCCTTTTGTCCAAGAAGTTTGCCAACCTCTCTAGCCACTTCCTTATTTCCACAAGTTTTATATTTTCCTTTTATACTGCCATCTAGTGAAGATGCAGCAACAAGGGTCTTTCCTGTGGTATCATCTATAACTTGGGCATAAAAATTTGAAAGGCTTCTGTATACGTTTAAGCGTGGTCTTTCTGATGTTCCTTTTATTTTTTTACGCACCCTAGTATGTTTTCTAAGTCTAGCGACATTTTTACCAGGCTTTTTAATCATCCAGTCTCACTCTCCCTCTACTTACCAGTTTTACCTTCTTTTCTTCTTATAACTTCATCAACATACTTAATTCCTTTTCCTTTGTAAACCTCTGGTAATCTCTTACTTCTTATTTTAGCAGCAAATTCGCCTACTGCCTGTTTATCTATTCCCTTTACTGTAATCTTGTTAGGTGCTGGTACATCAACTGTTACACCTTCTGGCTCTTCCATCTCAACAGGATGTGAATAACCTAGTGTAAGTATTAGCTTTTTACCTTGTTTTTGTGCTCTGTAACCAACCCCGTTTATTTCAAGGGATTTTTCAAATCCTTCAGTTACTCCAAGTACCATATTATTTATTAATGTTCTTGTCAATCCATGTAGGGACTTATGTTTTTTCAGTTCTGAAGGTCTCTCCACTACAATATTTCCATCTTCTACTTTAATAATCATATCTTCATGAAATGATTTTGTCAAAACACCATTTTTACCTTTTACAACAACAGTGTTGTTATCCTTAATACTAACATCAACCCCTGAAGGTATTTCTATAGGTGCCTTACCTATTCTAGACATAACCAATCCTCCTGTTCTTAACATTATGAGCCCAAATATTTTGAACCCTTTTCAGATACATTTTACTACCATACAAAAGCTAAAACTTCTCCTCCAACACCTTCAGCTCTTGCCTTTTTATCTGTCATAACTCCTTTAGAGGTTGAAATTATTGCTATTCCCAAACCTCCTAGCACCTTTGGCACTTCATCTTTTCCTGCATAAACTCTAAGTCCTGGTTTACTAATTTTTTTAATTCCAGTAATTACACTTTGCTTAGTAGGAGCATATTTGAGCTTTATCCTTATAATTCCTTGTTTTTCATCACTTATTTCCTCTATATCTTTTATATAACCCTCTTCCAATAATATTTTTGCTATAGATCTTTTTAAATTGGAAGCTGGTACATCAACTGTTTCATGTTTTGCAGAACTAGCATTTCTTATTCTGGTCAACATATCTGCAATTACATCTGTTGCCTGCATATGCTTAACCTCCTTTCACAAGATATCTACCAACTTGCTTTTTTTACACCTGGTATCTGGCCCTTATAAGCCAGTTCTCTAAAGCACAAACGGCATACTCCAAATTTTCTAATGTAAGCATGAGGACGTCCACATAGCTTACAACGGTTATACTCTCTTGTTTTATACTTTTGTTTCCTCTGTTGCTTTAATATCATCGCCTTTTTTGCCACGCAACAATCCCTCCTTTTAGCTCTGGCTGAACGGCATTCCCATTAACTTAAGAAGCTCCCTTGCTTCCTCATCAGTTTTCGCCGTTGTTACAAAAGTTATATCCATTCCCCTTATCTTTTCCACTTTATCATAGTCAATTTCAGGAAATATCAACTGCTCTTTAACGCCCATGGAATAATTTCCTCTTCCATCAAAAGAATTTACAGGTACTCCTCTAAAGTCACGAACCCTTGGAAGTGCTACATTTAAAAGTTTGTGAACAAAATCATACATTCTGTCTCCTCTTAAAGTAACTTTACAACCAACTTTCATGCCTTCTCTAAGCTTAAAAGCTGCAACAGACTTTTTCGCTTTTGTGACTACAGGCTTTTGACCTGAAATTAACATCATGTCATTTACTGCTGCATCTAATGCTTTTGGATCTTCCTTTGCATCTCCAATTCCCATGTTTAGTATAACTTTTTCTAGTTTAGGAACTTCCATTACGCTTTTATAATTAAACTTTGATTTCAAAGATGGTGCAATTTCTTTTACATATTTTTCTTTTAATCCCGGCATTTAAACAACCTCCTTCCCTATATAAGAGTACTTATTTTTTAGGTCCTCTTATTGAGTCTATTACTTCACCGCATCTTTTGCACTCTCTATCTTTTGAACCATTTTCGTAAACAGTTATTTTTGTTTTTGAAGGTTTGCCACATCTTGAACAAACCAACATCACCTTTGAACTGTGTATCGGTGACTCCTGGTTTATAATTCCTCCCTGCTGCATAGGTGGTCTAGGTTTTACATGTTTTTTTACCATGTTAACTCCTTCAACCAAAACCATGCTTTTATCGGGAATTGTTCTTATTACTTTGCCTTTTTTGTTTTTATCTTTACCGTTTAAAACTATAACTGTATCACCTTTTTTAACATGAATCTTATTTTTCATTTAAAGCCGCCTCCTCTCTTATAAAACTTCTGGCGCAAGTGATAATATTTTCATATACTCCTTATCTCTTAGTTCCCTTGCTACAGGACCAAATATACGTGTTCCTCTAGGGTTTTTATCTTCTTTTATTATTACCGCTGCATTTTCATCGAATCTAATATATGAACCATCAGGTCTTCTAACTCCCTTTTTAGAGCGGACAATAACACATCTTACGATTTCTCCTTTTTTTACAACGCCGCCTGGCGTTGCATCTTTAACCGAAGCTACTATAATGTCTCCAATGTTTGCATACTTTCTTTTAGAACCACCAAGAACTTTTATGCACATTATCTTCTTTGCTCCAGTGTTATCAGCTACCTTAAGCATGGATTCTGACTGAATCATGTTTAAAACCTCCTTTCAACCAACTCTGGTGTTTCAAAATAACTCTAGCGGGCTTTTTCAACAATTTCTACAAGTCTCCATCTTTTATGCCTACTCAAAGGGCGCGTTTCCATAACTCTTACTATATCACCCACACTGCATTCATTGTTTTCATCATGGGCTTTAAGTTTATACGTTCTTTTAACAAACTTTTTATATAGTGGATGCTTTACTGAACCTTCCACATTTACAACTATGGTTTTATCCATTTTATCGCTTGTTACTTTGCCTACTCTTGTCTTTCTTAAACCTCTCTCTGACAACTTTAGCCTACCTCCTTTCAGGATTACACTTTAATCCCTTTAAGTTCCCTTTCCCTTAATATAGTCTTAACACGAGCAATTGATTTCTTAACCTCTTTTAATTTCATTGGATTATCAAGCTGATTAGTAGCATGTTGAAATCTTAACTTAAATAACTCAGACTTTAAATCCACTAATTCTTTTTGTAATTCTTCTTGTGATTTATCTCTTATTTCATTAGCTTTCATCTGCTTCACCACCCATTTCATCTTCACGTGCCACGAATTTACACCTAATGGGAAGTTTATGCATAGCAAGCCTTAGAGCTTCCCTTGCAATTTCTTCTGGCACTCCGCCAATTTCAAACATTACTCTTCCCGGTTTCACAACAGCTACCCAGTATTCAGGTGAACCTTTACCACTACCCATACGTGTTTCCGCTGGTTTTTGTGTTACAGGCTTATCTGGGAAAATTTTAATCCAAACTTTTCCCCCTCTTCTAATAAAACGAGTCATAGCTACTCTGGCAGCTTCTATTTGATTGCTTGTAATCCATCCTGGCTCCATTGCTTTTATACCATATTCACCATAAGTCACTTTATTTCCTCTGGTTGCAATACCTTTCATTCTGCCTCTGTGAACTCTTCTGTATTTCACTCTTTTAGGCATTAGCATTTTTCTCTCCTCCTTCCGGCCTTTTATCCTTCTTAGCAGCTGGAAGAACCTCTCCCTTATATATCCATACTTTAACACCTAATTTACCATAAGTTGTATCCGCTTCAGCAAATCCGTAATCTACATCTGCTCTTAAAGTCTGTAGAGGTATTGTTCCTTCACGGTAATGTTCTGTCCTTGCTATTTCTGCGCCGCCTAATCTTCCTGAAACTTGAGTTTTTATCCCTTTTGCACCTAGTTTCATAGTTCTTGCCATTGCCTGTTTCATAGCTCTTCTAAAAGAAATTCTTTTTTCAAGTTGTGATGCTATGTTTTCAGCTACTATCTGTGAACTAAGTTCTGGCGTTTTAATCTCTGTTATATTAATAAGCACACTCTTTTGCGTTAGTTTTTCTAATTGTTTTCTCAATTCGTCAATTCCTGAACCGCCTCTTCCAATTACAAGGCCTGGCTTTGCAGTATGAACATTAACCTTTACTTTATTAGCTGCTCTTTCAATTTCTATTCTAGCAATACCTGCAGTATAAAGTTTTTTCTTTATAAAATTTCTTATCTTAACATCTTCAATGAGAAAATCGCTAAAAGTCTTTTTATTAGCATACCATTTTGTATCCCAGTCTTTTATAATTCCAATTCTTAACCCATGTGGATTAACTTTCTGTCCCATTATCCACCCTCCTTTTCACATTAATCTCTTTCCTTAACTACTATGGTAATGTGACTTGTTCTTTTTCTTATTCTGCTGGCTCTGCCTTGAGCTCTTGGTCTTATTCTTTTTAGAGTAGGACCTTGATTGGCAAAACAATCAGCCACATATAATTCATCTTTGTCTAACTCATTATTATTAACTGCATTTGCTTCTGCAGATTCCAAAAGCTTAAATAGTATCTCCGATGCAGCTTTTGGTGTATATCTTAAAATTGCATAAGCTTCATCTATATCTTTATTTCTTATAAGATCCAAAACAATCTTAACTTTCCTTGGAGCTATTCTTGCATATTTAAGTGTTGCAATCCCCTGATCCTTACCAATTCCTAAAGCTCTTTTTTCTTTTTTAGTAAGCAAAGCAGGTTTATTTGATTTTCTATGAGTTTTACTATAAACTTCTGAAGCTTTTTCCTTATCTTTAAGAAGTTCTTTTTTAGAAATAATTTCTTTTGCCAACTGGAATTCCTCCTTTCATAATGAATTCGCTTACTTTAACGCTGTTGACCTTTCAGTATGGCTCCCATGACCCCTAAAAGTCCTTGTAGGAGCAAATTCACCTAATTTATGTCCAACCATATCCTCTGTTATATACACAGGCACATGTTTTCTTCCATCATGCACTGCTATTGTATGTCCAACCATCTGTGGAAATATGGTAGATGCTCTTGACCATGTTTTTAGCACTTTCTTTTCATTATTTTTATTCATTTCCTCAATTCTTGAAAGAAGCTTCGGTGCAACAAATGGTCCCTTTTTTGTGGATCTACTCATTATCAATGTCCTCCTTTCATTCACTGATTATATAGAGAAGGAAAAGCCACTTCTTAAAAACTATTTTTTACTTCTTCTCTTTATAATGTACTTATCAGAGTCTTTATTTTTCTTTCTGGTCTTGTATCCTAATGTAGGCATACCCCAAGGTGTAACAGGACTTGGCATTCCAATTGGTGATTTACCTTCTCCACCACCATGTGGGTGATCAACAGGGTTCATAACTACCCCTCTTACGCTTGGTCTTTTACCCAGCCATCTTTGTCTGCCAGCCTTACCTACAGTGATGTTTTCGTTTTCAATATTGCCTACCTGCCCAATGGAAGCTTTACATTTTAAATTAACCATTCTAACTTCACCGGATGGAAGTCTTATCTGAGCATATTTTCCTTCTTTAGCCATCAATTGAGCTGAGTTACCTGCTGCCCTTACAAGTTGAGCACCTTTACCAGGTTTAAGCTCAATATTGTGTATTTCTGTTCCTACAGGTATATTACTAATAGGCAATGCATTTCCAGGTCTTATGTCTGCATTTGCACCTGATTCTACAATATCTCCTATCTTTAAACCATCAGGCGCTATTATATACCTCTTTTCACCATCAAAATAGTGTAATAATGCAATATTAGCTGTCCTATTTGGGTCATATTCAATGGATGCAACTTTTGCCTTTATACCGTCTTTATCTCTTTTAAAATCTATTATTCTATATTTCCTTCTTACTCCACCGCCTCTATGTCTGACTGTTATTCTTCCATATGAGTTTCTGCCAGAATTCTTCTTTAAAGGCACCACTAAAGACTTTTCAGGTTCTTTTTTGGTTATTTCCTCAAAAGTAGATACTGACATGAATCTTCTGCCTGGAGAAGTTGGTTTGTACTTTTTAGTCGCCATATCATTTTTTCACTCCTTTATCAATCTTACATCACAAGATCAATTCTACTGTGTAGCTCCAAATTCTTCGATGGATGCCTTAAACTTCTTGTTAATAACCGCTTCTTTTCCACCTTTTTCAATATAAGTCACTGGCTTTGGATCAGTGTCAATCTTTACAATTGCCTTTTTCCAATCAGGTCTCTGTCCTTCATGCACTCCCATTCTTTTTCTCTTTCCTTTAAAATTGAGAGTATTTACTTTTAAAACTTTAACCTGAAATAATTTTTCAACAGCCTTCTTTATTTCAGTTTTTGTAGCATTTTTATCAACTACAAAGGTGTACTTACCCTCTGCCACTTCTATATTGCTCTTTTCTGTAATAAATGGCTTCTTTATAATATCTTCAGCAAGTTTCATTATGCGTACACCTCCTCTATTTTAGATACTGCTTCTCTAGTTACAATAAATTTACTGTGTTTTACAATATCATAAACATTTATTGTATTAACAAGCAATGTCTTTATACCAGGTATATTTCTAGATGACTTTTCAATGTTTTCATTCTTTTCTGGAATTACTATAACTGCACTTTCATCTACTTTTAAATTATTTAATATCTCTGCCATATGCTTTGTTTTAATTGAATCTAAGTTCAGTGAATCCAAAACAACAATTTTATTTTCAGCAACCTTTGAAGAAAGTGCTGATTTTAATGCAAGCCTTCTTACTTTTTTAGGCAGTGTATAACGGTAGCTTCTTGGTTTTGGTGCAAATACAACTCCACCTTTTATCCACAGAGGTGAACGTATGCTTCCGTGTCTTGCCCTTCCTGTTCCTTTTTGCCTCCATGGCTTTATTCCACCACCACGGACTTCACTTCTTGTCTTAGCAGACTGTGTTCCCTGCCTCTTATTTGCCAATTGGTTAACTATTACCTGGTGAACAGCTCCTTTATTAATATTAACACCAAATATATTTTCATTAAGCTCAATATCACCAATTACTTTGCCGTTTATATCAAAAACATCAACTTTTGGCATTTGAATTCCTCCTTTCGTCCAGTTTACTTACCAGCTTTAACTGCGTCCTTAATTATTAAAAATCCACCTTTAGCTCCTGGCACTGCACCTTTAACTAATAGTAAATTTCTGTCTGAATCCACTCTTACCACATTAAGATTTTGAACTGTAACCCTTTCTGCTCCCATATGCCCTGGAAGATTTCTTCCTTTAAAAACCTTTCCTGGGTCAGCACATCCTGAAAGTGCTCCTACTCCTCTGTGGTAATGTGAACCGTGAGTTTCACGTCCTCTTGAGTATCCATGTCTCTTTATAGCACCTGCAAATCCTTTACCTTTTGATACTCCTGTTACGTCTATTTTATCTCCTTCTTTAAATACATCCGCTACTTTAATTTCCTGTCCGATTTCAAAACCCTCTGTATCGCTAACTCTAAATTCTCTTAAATATCTTTTTGGAGATATTTTATGTTTAGAAAATGTACCTCTTTCAGGTTTGTTTAATGCTTTTTCCTTTACATCTTCATATCCAACTTTTACAGCTGTATATCCATCCGTTTCAACAGTTTTTGTTTGAACAACAGTAACAGGACCTGCCTCTATTACTGTTACTGGCACTGTTAAACCGTCTTCAGTAAAAACTTGTGTCATTCCTATTTTCTTGCCTAATATAAATTTTCCCATCATTGTTCCCTCCTATTGGTTATTGGTTCACTTTATTTCCTTGCAAATTTGTGAACATGACCTTTCTCCTCACAACTCCTATAACTTGATTTCAATATCAACCCCAGCTGGCAAATCAAGTCTCATTAGCGAATCAACAGTCTTAGGTGTTGGAAGAAGTATATCAATAAGTCTTTTGTGAGTTCTCATTTCAAACTGCTCACGTGAATCTTTGTATTTGTGTGGAGCTCTTAATATAGTAATTATTTCTTTTTCAGTAGGCAGTGGCACTGGCCCTGACACACTAGCTCCTGTTCTTTTCGCTGTCTCAACTATTTTTTCAGCTGACTGGTCAAGAATCTGATGATCAAATGCTTTTAATCTGATCCTGATTTTTTGTTTGTTTGCCATACATAATCCTCCTTATAATTATTACGTACAACAAGCAACTATCTGTACACTATGCCGGGTGTTTCTTTTTAGGTTATTTAAAAACTCAGGCAATAATCCCTCTCTTTAGGGTACTTAACCTGAGCTGTACTTAGTCAATTCCTACACTTTTTACACATTACAAAATGTACAGTGACTTGTCGCCCGGTTTCTAGAATCGGACATTCTCCTTAGAAGTTACCTGTATCTAGTACAGCAATCTCCCAATTCATCGTATGTCTTGTCACAACATTCAATATTTTACTACACTTTTTTTAATTTTGCAAGAACTTTTTTATATTTAATTTTATTTTTTTAAAAAAACAAAACTCTGAGGAATTAACTCAGAGTCTTGATATAAATCTGGCAGCGACCTACTTTCCCGGGACGTCTCCATCCAAGTATCATCGGCACTGAGAAGCTTAACTTCCGTGTTCGGTATGGGAACGGGTGTGACCTTCTCGTTATAGCCACCAGAAAATTGTAAACTTTTTAAGGTACTGTACCCTCAAAATTACATAATGTAAGTGTTAGCTCCATAAAAAGCTTTTCCTCATTAAGATTCGTAAAAGACCTTTTCCTTTATTTTTTGATCAAGCCCTCGACCTATTAGTACCAGTCAGCTAAATACATTACTGCACTTACACCCCTGGCCTATCAACCATGTAGTATACATGGGGTCTTACCCTTACGGTGGGATATCTCATCTTAGGGGGGGCTTCACGCTTAGATGCCTTCAGCGTTTATCCCTTCCAAACTTAGCTACCCAGCTATGCCACTGGCGTGACAACTGGTGCACCAGAGGTTTGTCCATCCCGGTCCTCTCGTACTAAGGACAGCTCCCTTCAAATATCCTGCGCCCACGACAGATAGGGACCGAACTGTCTCACGACGTTCTGAACCCAGCTCGCGTACCGCTTTAATTGGCGAACAGCCAAACCCTTGGAACCGAATTCAGCTCCAGGATGCGATGAGCCGACATCGAGGTGCCAAACCTCCCCGTCGATGTGGACTCTTGGGGGAGATAAGCCTGTTATCCCCAGGGTAGCTTTTATCCGTTGAGCGACGGCAATTCCACTCTCATACCGCCGGATCACTAAGCCCTACTTTCGTACCTGCTCGACTTGTTGGTCTCGCAGTCAGGCTACCTTATGCCTTTGCACTCAATGCACGATTTCCAACCGTGCTGAGGTAACCTTTGGACGCCTCCGTTACCTTTTGGGAGGCGACCGCCCCAGTCAAACTGCCCACCTGACATTGTCCCAAAACCGGATCCACGGCTTGTGGTTAGAGTTTCAGTACTCTTAGAGTGGTATCCCAACAACGGCTCCATATGTACTGGCGTACATACTTCTAAGCCTCCCACCTATCCTGTACAAAGAATACCAAAACCCAGTATCAGGCTACAGTAAAGCTCCATGGGGTCTTTCCGTCTTGTCGCGGGTAACTTGCATCTTCACAAGTACTACAATTTCACCGGGTGCGTTGTCGAGACAGCGCCCAAATCATTGCGCCTTTCGTGCGGGTCAGAACTTACCTGACAAGGAATTTCGCTACCTTAGGACCGTTATAGTTACGGCCGCCGTTTACTGGGGCTTAAGTTCACTGCTTCGCTTACGCTAACAGATTCCCGTAACCTTCCAGCACCGGGCAGGCGTCAGCCCCTATACTTCATCTTTCGATTTAGCAGAGACCTGTGTTTTTGATAAACAGTTGTTTGGGCCTATTCACTGCGGCCTGTATCTCTACAGGCACCCCTTCTCGCGAACTTACGGGGTCAATTTGCCGAGTTCCTTAACAACGCTTCTCCCGCTCGTCTTAGGATTCTCTCCTCACCTACCTGTGTCGGTTTGCGGTACGGGTACCTCTGTTCTGGATAGTGGCTTTTCTTGTCAGTGCGGAATCAGTTACTTCGGTACTTATTTTCCCTCCCCTTAAGGACTTCGAAACAACTGGCGGATTTGCCTACCAGTCTATCTACCTCCCTTGGACGAGTTCTTCCAGTCACTCGCTTAACTTATCCCCCTGCGTCCCCACTTCTCTCATAACGAACAGCGGTAGTACAGGAATTTCAACCTGTTGTCCATCGCCTACGCCTCTCGGCCTCAGCTTAGGTCCCGACTTACCCTGGGCGGACGAACCTTCCCCAGGAAACCTTAGGCTTTCGACGGTAAAGATTCTCACTTTACTCTCGCTACTCATTCCGGCATTCTCACTACTGTATCGTCCACATGTCCTTTCGATCATGCTTCAGCCAATACAGTACGCTCCCCTACCCCTTGTGTGTGTAAACACACACAAAGCCACAGCTTCGGTACACAGTTTGAGCCCCGGACATTTTCGGCGCAGGTTCACTCGACTAGTGAGCTATTACGCACTCTTTAAATGAGTGGCTGCTTCTAAGCCAACATCCTAGTTGTCTTAGCAAACCCACATCCTTCCCCACTTAACTGTGATTTTGGGACCTTAGCTGATGGTCTGGGTTGTTTCCCTCTCGACTATGAAACTTATCTCACATAGTCTGACTCCCAAGGAACATCTATACGGCATTCAGAGTTTGATAGGGTTCGGTAACCCGGTAAGGCCCCTAGCCCATTCAGTGCTTTACCTCCGTTAGACTCCCTTGAGGCTAGCCCTAAAGCTATTTCGGGGAGAACCAGCTATCTCCGAGTTCGATTGGCATTTCACCCCTATCCACAGGTCATCCCAAACCTTTTCAACGGTTCCGGGTTCGGTCCTCCGCGAGATTTTACTCTCGTTTCAACCTGCCCATGGATAGATCACCCGGTTTCGGGTCTACTGCATGCAACTCATTCGCCCTATTAAGACTCGGTTTCCCTTCGGCTCCGTACCTTAAAAGTACTTAACCTCGCTACATACAGTAACTCGCCGGACCGTTCTACAAAAAGTACGCTGTCGAGCCTTAACGCTCTCCAACTGCTTGTAAACATAGGGTTTCAGGTTCTCTTTCACTCCCCTCCCGGGGTTCTTTTCACCTTTCCCTCACGGTACTGCTCCACTATCGGTCACCAGTTAGTATTTAGCCTTGGAAGGTGGTCCTCCCTGCTTCCCACAAGGTTTCACGTGCCTCGTGGTACTCTGGATACTGGCCTGTCTCCTCTCTTTTCGCTTACGGGACTTTTACCCTCTATGGTGCAGGCTTTCCAGCCTACTTCTGCTAAGATTAGAGAATCATTATGCCAGTCCACAACCCCATACTAGCAAGCTAGTATGGTTTGGGCTCTTCCGCGTTCGCTCGCCACTACTTACGGAATCTCGGTTGATTTCTTTTCCTGTGGGTACTTAGATGTTTCAGTTCCCCACGTATCGCCCTATTACACTATGGATTCATGTAATAGTACCTGTGCATTTACCACAGGTGGGTTCCCCCATTCGGAAATCTGCGGGTATAACGGCTATTTGCGCCTAACCGCAGCTTATCGCAGCTTATCACGTCCTTCTTCGCCTTCTGGTGCCTAGGCATTCACCCTATGCTCTTAATAGCTTGACCTATTTGGTTCTCGTAAAGTTTTTGCCTCTTACCATCTTAATGAGTTCTTTCCTAAGAGTTTAGCATTCTATTGATACTAGTATTACCAGCTTCAAAGGATGCTTGTTACCCTTTTACTTCTCATTTTGCTTTCACTTACATTATATAATTTTCAAAGTACAGCCTAGAAGTTTTATTTCCTCACTTCTAACCTCTAACCTGGTGGAGATAAGGAGATTCGAACTCCTGACCCCCTGCTTGCAAGGCAGGTGCTCTCCCAACTGAGCTATACCCCCATTTTAAATGTTAGAGGTTTGAAGATGATTATGAAATCTAATTTCTTAACTTCAACTTCTAGTTTCAAAGGTTGGAACCTTTGAAAACTAAACAGTGTAATGTCAGAATGAACTCGTCAGACTAAAAGCCATTGGCTTTTAGATCGACCTAGGATACCGCCTCTAGAATCAAAAGTTAAATACTTCAATTTCTAGAGAGCTTAGTTCTCCTTAGAAAGGAGGTGATCCAGCCGCACCTTCCGATACGGCTACCTTGTTACGACTTCACCCCAATCATCAGCCCCACCTTCGGCAGCGTTCTCCTTGCGGTTAAACTACTGACTTCGGGTGTTGCCGACTCTCATGGTGTGACGGGCGGTGTGTACAAGGCCCGGGAACGTATTCACGGCAGTATGCTGACCTGCCATTACTAGCAATTCCGACTTCATGCAGGCGAGTTTCAGCCTGCAATCCGAACTGGGGCTGCTTTTAGGGATTTGCTCCACCTCGCGGCTTAGCTGCCCTCTGTAACAGCCATTGTAGTACGTGTGTAGCCCAGGACATAAGGGGCATGATGATTTGACGTCGTCCCCACCTTCCTCCGATTTGTCACCGGCAGTCTCGCTAGAGTGCCCAACTTAATGCTGGCAACTAACAACAGGGGTTGCGCTCGTTGCGGGACTTAACCCAACATCTCACGACACGAGCTGACGACAACCATGCACCACCTGTCTCCTTGCCCCGAAGGGATATCCTATCTCTAGGACTGTCA
>FZPS01000156.1_pt183 | contig 32905 bp, 31 predicted proteins | sample 1817821 | NCBI WGS metagenome assembly FZPS01 (sample SAMEA104158645, study PRJEB21678) | metagenome | place: Germany | collected 2015-04-21
ACCTAGCGGCTACCTACTCGATCCCTGGGCGCGGTCTAGAGCCGCAGGTCCGCCACCACCGCGTTGTGCAGCCGCGCCCGTACGGGCATGAGGGGAAGCTTTTTCTCCCCGTGCACATAGTTGGTCAACAGCACAATCACCAAGTCCTTCTCCGGATCGATCCAGAGGGAAGTGCCCGTGAACCCGGTGTGCCCGAAGGACCTCGGGGAGAGAAGCTCACCGCTGGAGCGGGGGCTAATGGCGGCCCAAGGGGCCGGCTCGGCAAAGGGCAGCTCCCAGGGAGCCGGGGCTGCCGCCGGCTCCGCCAGTCCAGGCTGGGACAGGGCCCAGCCCAGCCCCCGGGGAGGCCCCAGCGCCGAGGTGTGGTCCGCCACCGCCAGCCTGGCCAGGGAGGGCGTGAGCAGACCGTTTTCCTTTCCCCGCAGCATGGCCAGCCAGGCCCGCCCGTAGATGAGGAGGTCCTCGGCGCTGCCGAAAAGGCCCGCGTTCCCCGCCACCCCGCCCAGGGCGTGGCGGGCGTTGCCGTCATGGGGCAGCCCCACAGGAAAACCCTGGGCCCAACCGCTGAAGGTCAGGCCCGCCCTGGCCGCCTTGGGTTTTTCCGTGAGGTCATCAGGTTAGTGAGCACCAACCGCTCCGGGGGTACCCCCAGATGCTCCAGGGGCAGAAAGGCCGTGCTGCGCATACCCAAAGGCTCAAAGACCAGCCGCCGGCAGGCCTGGTGGAGTCCCTCCCCTGTCACTTCCTCCACGATGAAGCCCAGGAGGATAAAGCCTAAACAGCTGTAGTGCACCGCGGTGCCCGGCGGGTAGGCCAGCTCCAGGCTGCTGAGGAAGAAGAGCACTGCGCTTTTCCCCACCGCCCGGGTGTAGACTGGATACCAAGGGGGCAGGCCCCCTGTGTGGGTGAGCAGGTGCCGGATGCTCACCGCGCTGCGGCGGGGGCCGCGCCAAGCAGGCAGGAAGCTCCCCACCGGCTCATCCAGGGAGATGCACCCCGCATCCACCAGCCGCAGCAGGGCCGCTGCGGTGGCCACGGGCTTGGTGAGGGAAGCGAGATCAAAAACGCTGTCCACCTGCATTTTTCTCTGTTCCGGGAGGCTGGCAAGGCCGAAACTCTCCAGCCAGAGAACGCCCCGTGAGGTGGCGGCAGCGGCCACCGCCCCCGGGAACACCCCCCGCTGCGCAGCCTCCTGCACAACCCGCCGGCTCCTGGTGAAATCCCGGATCATCTGGCCTTCCCCACCTTCCAGTCAAGATCCCGCCACGTACCGTAGTGGAAAAAGCAGAGCCCCGCGGCTCCAGCCCGCCGAGCCGCCTCCAGGTAAGCAGTGAGCTCCTCGCCGGAAAGGGGATGCTCGGGGCTCCGCAGGATCCCGCTGAAAAGGGGCAGGTCCCCCTTGAGCCTGGAGCGCTGCTTGGCGATCACCATTTGAAAACTCTCCGTGGTCAGCCAGTAGTTCATGGGGCAGACAAAATCCACAAGGCCCACCTCGGCCCAGCGCCACCAGTCCTGGCCGAAATCCCACACGGCGCTGTCCAGATCCGCAGCTCTACCCACCAGTTCAGAGCCGTAGGGTGAGCTGTACCAAACGGTGATGGAAAGCTCTTTATCCGCCCCCACCCCCTTTACTGCCCTGCGCACCTCCGCCAGAAGATCCTCCAGGACCTGGGCCCGGAAGTGTACCCAAGCCTCCCCCAAGTGCCCCAAAATCCATTCCGCTTTCTCCTGCGTGCTCTGGAGCTCGGCGGGCAGCACCGCGCCTTGGCGGCGGCAGAACTCCTCAATGCAGCGGCTGCAGAAGCAGTAGCTGAACTGGCGGTGGAAGTGGAGCTCCTTGCCCAGGGGTGGATCGTGGTAGAGCATGTCTTTCTGCTCGAGAAAAAAGGTGACCCTTTTGTCCCCCACCACCAGCTGCACCGGGGAGCCCTCCGCCAGCAGGCTCAAGGTGTGCCCCAGCTCCTGGGCCAAAACGGTGAAGCGGCTGTGGTAGTGGTAGTAGCGGATGAAATCCAGCTGGATCCCCTCAAGGGCTGGGTAGCTTTCCAGGATATGGCGGCTTGTGGCCGCAACCAGGTCCACCACTTCGGGGCTGGTGGGATCCAAGAAGTACCGCCTGCCGGCAATGGGCTCATCCAGGACGGAAATGCCGTGGTAGTCCACGCAGAAAAGCTCCCGGCGTTCCGTCCTGATCCACTGCTCCGGCACGGAGGTCAAGGCGCTGAAAAGGCCGTGGACCTCCAGCCCCCCATCGGCGCAGGCTTGGACAAACCGCGCCAGCTCTTGATCTGGCGCCGCTTTCTTGGCATACCTGGCGCCGGGAAAACAATCTAGAAGGACGATCTTAACGCCGAAGCGCTCCGCCCAGGCCAGGAACTCCCCGGGGCCTGCGGGAGGGTTGAAGCCGGGGCGGAAATAAAGCCAAACCGCGTTTTTCACTGCGCCAATCCCCCCTTTGCTTCTTCCAGCTTCAGGCAGCGCACCAGATGACCTGGAGCCACCTCTTCCAGCTCCGGCACTTCCCGGGCGCACTGGGGGCCCGCCAGGGGGCAGCGGGGATGGAAGCGGCAGCCGGGGGGAGGATTGATCAAACTGGGTATATCCCCCTTCGCGGGCAGCCTGCCCTGGCGGAACCCCTGCTCGGGCTGGGGCGCGGCCGCCCTCAACAGCTGGGTGTAGGGATGGTAGGCGGCATGGATCACGGCGCGGGCCGGCCCCATCTCCACCAGCATCCCCGCATAGAGCACCGCGATGCGATCCGCCAGGTATTTCGCCCCCGCCAGGTCATGGGTGATGTAGAGCAGGGAGATGTTCCGCTCCTCCCTAAACCTTTTCAGAAGGTTCATGATGATCATCTTGATGGAAACATCCAGCATGGATGTGGGCTCATCGGCGAGGAGCAGCTCCGGCTCCACCGAAATGGCCCGGGCGATGTTGATCCGCTGGCGCTCCCCCCCGGAGAGCTCATGGGGAAACTTAGGAAGGTACTTTTCCGCAGGTTCCAGCCCCACGCTGGCCAAAAGCTCCTCCACCTTCCCCCTGATCTCCCGCCTTGTGGCCAGGCCGTGGATCTTGAAGGGGCGCTCCAGGATACTCTCGATGCGGTGCGTGGGGTTGAGCACCTCGTAGGGGTTCTGGAAGATCATCTGCACCGACTTCTTGTACTCCTTGTCACCGCCCCGCTGCTGGAAGATGTCCCGGCCCTTAAAGAGCACCTCACCCTGGGTGGGTCGGTACAGCTTGGCCACCACTTTGGCGGTGGTGGTCTTGCCACTGCCCGATTCGCCAACCAGGGCCAAGATCTCACCCCTGGCCAGGCTCAAAGAGACATCCCTGAGGGCATTGAGATACTGGGTTGGGGCTGCAAAGCGCCTGATGGGGAAGTACACCGATACATTCTTAAGCTCCAGCAGCTGCTCCCCTGTCATCGGGGCTCCCCTCCTCTGCGTAGAGATGGCAGGCCACCTGATGGTCTGGGGCCACGTGCCTGAGCTTGATGGGCCGAGTGCATCTAGCCATACGCTGCCCGCAGCGCTCGTAAAACAGGCAGCCCGGCTCGGGGTTCAGCAAGCTCGGGGGTTTACCCGGGATGCCCCCGTAATCCTTTCCCTCCCCCAAGAGGGCCGGAAAGGAACTTAAAAGACCCTGGGTGTAGGGGTGATGGGGCCTGGCGTACAGATCCCGCGCCGGGGCCACCTCCGCCAGCCTACCCCCGTACATCACCGCGATCCGATCCGCCACTTCCAGGAGCAGCGAGAGATCATGGGTGATGAAAATGACGGCAAAGCCCAAGCGCCTGCGGAGCTCCTCGATCTTCTCCATAATGGTCCTTTGCACCACAACGTCCAAGGCAGTTGTGGGCTCATCCATAATCACCACCTGGGGCTGCAGGAGCAGAGCCATGGCGATCATCACCCGCTGCCGCATACCCCCCGACAGCTGATGGGGGTAGTCCCTCAGCCGATCCGGAGGGAGATCCACCAGTTCCATCAGCTCCCTTACCCTTTCCCGGGCCGCACGTTTGGGTATACCCCGCCTGTGGGCGAAAATTCCGTCCAGGAGCTGTTCCTCGATGGTGAGCACTGGATTTAAGGCACTCATGGCCGATTGGAAAACCATGGAGATTTTACTCCAGCGGATCCGGCGCAGCTCCTCCTCGGGCAGGTAGGCGAGGTTCTGCCCCTCCAGGATGATCTCCCCGGCGAAGATCTTGCCGCGGCCCTTGAGCAGGTTCATGAGGGCAAAGGCCAGAGTGGATTTGCCGCAGCCGGATTCCCCCGCCAGCCCCAAAAACTCTCCCCGGCGCAGGTTGAAACTGACCCGGTCCACGGCCCGCACCCGGCCCAGCCTGGTCTCATAGCCCGCTTCCAGCTCTTTGACCTGCAAAACAACATCGTTCAAGCGGTTCACCTACCTCTGGCGCAGTTTGGGGTTGGAGATTTCATCGATGGCGAAATTCAAAAGGGCCAGGGCCGTCCCGAGTAAGCCGATGGCCAGGCCCGGGGGCAGGAACCACCACCAGGCACCGTAGAGCAGGGCTGCGCTGTTGCGGGCCCAGTACAGCAAGGTGCCCCAGGAGACCACAGTCAGGTCCCCCAGGCCCAAAAAAGAGAGGGAGGCCTCCCCCAGCACCGCGGCCACGGTGGAGGACAGGAAAGTAGCCATGACCAGCGGGATGATGTTGGGCAGGATCTCCCGGAACACGATGGCCAGGGGGCGTTCCCCCAAGACCTCCGCGGCCTGCACGTATTCCCGCTGGCGCACCGAGAGCACCTGGGCCCGGATCACCCTAGCGCCCCAGGCCCAGCCGGTAAGGGCCAGGACCAGCACGATGGGGAGGATCCCCTCCAGCCTGATGTAGGTGGCGATGACAATGATCAGCACCAGGGTGGGGATGACCAAAAAGACGTTGATCACAAAGGAAACGACCTCGTCCACCCAACCGCCGAAGTAACCAGCGGCAAGCCCCACCGCAACCGAGATGAAACTGGTGAGCAGCCCCGTACTGAGCCCGATAAACAAGCTGGTGCGGGTGCCGTAGATAAACTGGGAGAAAATATCGTGGCTGGTCTGGGTGGTGCCCAGAAGATGCTCCCTGCTGGGGGGAGCCAGCATCTGGAACCGGCGCCCGTCCTCCCCCCGGTTTTGGTGGGGGCCGTAGGGAGCAAGCAGGGGCGCGAGCAGCGCCACCAGCACAAACAGACCCAGGAACACCAAACCGGCCAGAGCCTTCCTGTTGCTGAGGAAGAGGCCGGCGAAATCCCGCATCATTCGGCGCTACCCCCCCTCACCCGGGGATCCAGGGCCAAAATGGCCAGGTCCGCCAGGAAATTGGCCACCAAAACGGCCAGGGAAACAAACAGGAATACGCCCTGGATCAGCGGGTAGTCCCTCTGCTGGGTGGCCTGGTAGAACATGAAGCCCACCCCTGGGTAGGAAAACACCATTTCCGTCATAAGGCTGCCCCCCACAACGAAACCGAGCTGCATGGCAAAGCCGGTGATGGAGGGCAAAACGGCGTTGCGGGCCGCGTAGTGGTACTTGATCCGGGCCGTAGAGAGCCCCTTGGCCTCGGCGGCGGTGATGTAGTCTTCCGCCAGCACGTTGAACATGTTGTTGCGCATGAGCAAAAGCCAATACCCCAGGGAGGTGAGGGCCACGGTGGCCGCGGGAAGAAAGCCATGCTTAACCACGGAACGGACAAACTCCCAGGAAGTCCGGTCCAGGATATTGGGATCCGCCCCGCCTCCCAAAGGAAAAATGGGGTTGCGGAAGGCAAAGAAGTAGACCAAAACCAAGCCCAGCCAGAAAAAGGGAAAGGAGCGGACAAAGAGGAAAACACCTAGAACCGCCGAGGAAAGGGAATGCTCCCTCCTCCAGGCGATCTCCGTCCCGAGAAGAGTGCCCAGGACAAAGCTGATCACAGTGGCCAGACCCACCAGACCCACCGTCCAGGGAACTGACTTCCCCAGCACGGTGAGGACCGGCGCGGGATAGTGGCTCACCGACAAGCCCAGATCTCCCCGGAGCAGGTTGGTGAAGTAGAGCCAAAACTGCTGCAGGAGACTCATGTCGCTCTGTCCCCCGAAGGCGGCCCGGATGGCCGATTCCGCCGCGGGATCGAGATTGCCCAGCTGGTGGATGAGCACCGTGGCCGGATCCCCCGGCATCAGGCGGGGCAGCACGAAGTTGACCACGATGGCGGAGAAAACCGCCAGGAGCAACCAGGTCAATTTGCGCAGGAAGTACTTCATCTGCTGTTCACCTTACCTTGGAGGGGCATCCCCCAGCGGAGCTGGGGGATTGCCCTGTTACTGCACGGGCTGGAGGTTGAGGAAGATAAGCATCTTGCCCATGCCCGCAAAGTGCGGATCTACATAGGGATTCTCCTCATTGGGCCAGCCGGTGAAGTTGCGGGTGCTGTACTGGAACCAGATGGGGTTAAAGAAGAGGGGCACAAAGGGCACGTCCCTCATGAACTCGGTGATCACCGTTCCCATCAGCTGCGCCTGCTCGTTGGGATCGGCGGTGCGCCTAAAGGCCTCCAGGGCCTCATCCACCACCGGGTTTTGGTAGCGCACACCGGAATGGGTGTCCGCGGCCTGCCCGATGGGCGCGTAGTGCCGGGAATGGAGGATGTTGTCAAACTGGAAGAAGGCCGAGGAGCCCGAGGTGGCGTAGCCCATGGACATCTGGTAGTCGCCGTTGATCAAGTTATCCATGAAGGGGGAAGGCCAGGCCAGCTGGACCACCCGGGCCTGGATGCCTACCGCGGCCAGCTGTTCGCTGATCACTTCGCAGGCGATAATCCAGTCGCTCCAGCCGGTGGGCACATAGAGCTCAAAGGAGAGGGGAACTCCGTCCTTTTCCATGATCCCAGAGCTGCCTATGCGATAGCCTTCCTCCCCCAAAAGCGCGACTGCCCCGGCTGGGTCAAACTCCGCGGCAAAGGCCCTGGCCTCCTCGGGCACCCAGGGCAGGAAGGCCTTCTTCACCCCGGAGCGGTCCGCCGGCAGGGCCCCGGAAGCCATGATGGTGGTGATCTCCACCGGATCAATGGCCATGGCCACCGCCCTGCGCACCTTGGGGTTGTTGAAGGGCGCAGCTTCGTTGTTCAAACTCAGGTAGACGATGTTGCCTTCCGGCAGCCAGTAGTGGTTGTGCTCCGGGTCACGGGCCACATAGACCTGGTCGATGTTGGCGATGAAATAGCCGCCCCAGTCCACTTCCCCGTTGATGATCTTCATGGCCGCCTGCTCATTGCCGGTAGCCCCGATATACTGCACCCCGTCGATGTACGGGAGCGGCAATCCATCCTCGCCCATCCGCCAGTAATTGGGGTTGCGGGTGAGGCTGTAGGAGAACTCGGTGAAGCTCCCTTCAACGAACATAAAGGGGCCTGTGCCCACGGGATTCTCGTTCCCCGTCCACTCCCCGGGGTTTTCCACGTCCTTCCAGATATGCTCGGGGACGATATACACCTCTGCCACCCTGGTGAGGATGGGGATGTTCACACCGTCGAAGATCAGCTGCAGGGTGTAGTCATCCACCTTGACCACATCCACAAGGCCCTGCTGCCAGATGCCCGCCCGATCCAGGGCGGCGTTCTCCCGGCCCAGGTTAAACGTGAAGAGGACATCATCCGCGCTGAACTTCACTCCATCGTTCCAGTAGACATGGTCGTGGAGATAGAGCGTTAAGGTGGTCAGGTCCTCCGACCACTGGTAGGACTTGGCCAGCCAGGGGATGATCTCCCCGGTGTAGTTGTTGCTCACCAGCAGGGGCTCATAAAAATGCCCCAGGGTGGACTGGAGGGCGGTTGGCGAGAAGGGGTTGAAGTTTTTGACCAGCACACCCTGCCTGCCCTCGGTTATTCTAACGATGCCGCCGCGCCTTACTTCGGCGCTGACCAGGGCAGGTAGGACCAAAACCACCGCCAACAGGATAGACCAAAACACAAACCAGCGTGACTTGCTCATGGTTTACCTCCTCCTGCTGAATTAGCTTTGTTCGGTTTGGCCAGCAACTGTTCCTGCCCCGCTCTCACCTCCTCTGCCCATAATAGCTAGGATGGCACCGCCTCGCGGTGTCCATCGCTTGGTGGATAGCAGATCTTGCCCAAAACCCCGGGCCTGCCCCCGGTTGCTCCCGGCACGTTGTTCGTCCTCCGCTCCAGGGCCGCCTTGGCCAGGAAGGCAAAGGCCACCGCTTCCTTGGCTTTGCCCGGAAGGCCCACCGCCTCATGGGTGAGTACTGGGATGGGGAGAAGATCCTGGAGCATCCCCATGAGCGTGGGGTTGTAGCTGCCCCCTCCCCCCACAATGACCAGCTGGGGAGCGGCGTGGGGAAAAATGAACCGCTCGTACTGCTGGGCGATGCTGTGGGCGGTAAAGGCGGTGACGGTGGCCACCAGATCCTCCCCCGACAGGCCCGAGCTTGCCACCAACTCCCGGGCGAACTCCCTGCCGAAAAGCTCCCGCCCGGTGGTCTTGGGCGGGGCCTGGTGGAAATAGGGGTGGGAAAGAAGGCGCGCTAAAAGCCTTTGGTCCACCCTCCCTCGGGCCGCGATCTGCCCATCCCTGTCGAAGCTCTCTTGACCTTCCGTGATCATCTCCACCACCGCATCGATCACCATGTTCCCGGGGCCGGTGTCAAAACCCAGCACCGGAGCCACAGCACCTTCCTCGAGCACCAAGGTCACATTACCGATCCCCCCGATATTCTGCACAGCAGCGGGGGCCAGGTGGCGGAAGGCGATCTGGTCGAAATAGGGGACCAGGGGCGCCCCCTGTCCCCCTAAAGCAATGTCTGCCGGCCGGAAATCCCCCACGGTGACAACCCCCGTGCGGTTGGCAATCACCGCCGGTTCACCGATCTGCAGTGTAGCCCGGCCGGGAATATGGTAGATGGTCTGGCCGTGGGAACCGATCAAGTCGATCTGATGGAGAGCCATCCCCGCCCGCTCCGCCACCGCGAACACCGCCTGGGCGAAAAGCTCACCCAGCTCCATGTTGGCCCGGCAGATGGCCTCCACATGGGAAGTAGCAGGGTCGCACAGGGAAAGCAGCCAAGCCCGCTGCGCCGGGGTATAGGGCTGCGTCAAAAATTCCACAAGCTCAAAGCGATCATCATCGTAGATACGCACCAAAGCGGCGTCGATTCCATCCAGAGAGGTGCCTGACATCAGGCCCACAGCTAGGCGCGCAGCCATCCTGCTCACCCCCGAAGCTTAAGCTCCAGTAGCAAAGGGATCAAAGGCATCACGCAGGGCATCGCCCATGAAGTTGAAGGCCAAAACGGAGACCACGATGAAAATCCCCGGGATCATCAGCCAGGGCTGCATGCGCATCACATCCATGCTCTGGGCATCCCGCAAAAGCAGCCCCCAGCTGGTCATGGGCTCCTTGATCCCCAGGCCCAAGAAGCTGATGGTGCTCTCCCCCATGATCATACCCGGGAAGGACAAGGTGGCGGTGACCACCAGGTAGCTGACGATGTTGGGCAGGATATGGCGGAAGATGATGCTGCGGTCCCCCGCGCCCAGGGCCCGGGCCGCTTCCACAAACTCCTTTTCCCGCAGGTTCAAAAACTGCCCCCGCACCACCCGGGCCAGGCTGGTCCAGTCCAAAAAGGCCAGGATGGTCACTACGCCAAAATACACTTTCACCGAAGACCAGTTAGGCGGCAGCATCACCGAGAGGGCCAGCCACAGGGGAATCCGGGGAAAGGAGCGCAAAAGCTCGATGAAGCGCTGGATGGCGTTATCCACCCGGCCGCCGTAGTAGCCGGAAATGCTGCCCATGGCTGTGCCGATGAGGAAGCTCAAAAGGATTCCGAACACGCCCACGCTGAGGGTGACCCGCCCGCCGTACAGGGTGCGGGCGAAAAGGTCCCTGCCGAAGCGGTCGGTGCCGAAGAGGAAGAGCTGGCCGCCGGAGTCGGCGTCCACGCCGAACAGATGCAGATCGCACTGGAAGCCTAAGAACTTGTAGCTGTGCCCCCGCACCAAGAAATAAACGGGGTACTTCCTGCTGGTATCCTCCTCCCAGCGCACCTCCAGGGTAATGGGATCCCGGCTCCGCTGCATACCGTACACAAAGGGCCGCAGGCTGAAGCGGCCGTCGGCATCCCGCCAGTGCAGCTTGGTGGGGGGACAGTTGGTGTAGTCCCGTCGCTGGACCAAATAGTCAGTTGGCGCGATGAAGGGAGCAAAGATAACCAAAAGGTAGAGGAAGGCCAGCACGAAAAAGCCCAGCATGCCCAGGCGATGAGCCTTAAAGCGGCGGAGCATCAGCTGTGATTGGGACAGCACTTTCCACTCTTGAGCCATACCCTCTCCCCCCTTCACTCAAATCTGATGCGCGGGTCGGACCAAGCCAGGAGGATATCCGCGATCAGGTTCCCCAGGAGCATCAAAAAGGCAGAAAACATCAAAAAGGTCATCACCAGGTACTGATCCCCGTTGATCAGGGCATCGTAGAAAAAGGGGCCCATGGTGGGTAGATTGAGCACGATGGAGGTGACAATGGTTCCGCTGATCAGCTCCGGCAGCTGCATGCCGAGAAGGGAGATCAAGGGGTTGATGGCGTTGCGCACCGCGTGCTTGTAGATCACCACCCGCTCGCTGAGCCCCTTGGCCCGGGCGGTGACCACATACTGGGCCTGGAGCACATCCAGGAGGTTGGCCCGCATGAGGCGGATCAAACCAGCAGTCCCGCTTAGGCCGATGGCGATCAGGGGGATCCACAGGTGTTTGAGCAAATCGACAAACTTGGCCCAGGTCCAGGGCGCGCCGATGTACTGCTGGGAGAAGAGGCCCCCCACGGCAGTGCCACCCAGGCGCAGGCTCAGGTACATGAGCACCAGGGCCAGGAAGAAGCTGGGTATGCTCACCCCGATAAACCCGATAAAAGTCAGGAAGTAATCCAGGAATGAATACTTGTGGGTTGCAGAATAAATTCCGATGGGAATGGCCACAACCCAGGAAAAGAGCATGGTGGCCCCGGCCACCACCACTGTCCAGCCCAGCCGCTCCCAGATCAGCTCCTGGACAGGGCGCTTGTAGGCAAAGGAGTAACCAAAATCACCCCGGGTGAGGATTCCCTTCACCCAGGTCCAGTACTGCAGCGGCGCGGGCTGGTCCAGCCCCAGACGGGCGCGGATCTGCGCCACCATCTCGGGGGTAACCCGGGGATCGGTTAGGTACTGGGTGGTGAAATCCCCAGGCTGCAGCTTGATCACCGCGAAACAGAGGATGGAAATGAGCACCATCATGGGCACCATGATGGCCAGCCTGCGCAGGATGTAGCGGGCCATAGGATCATCCTTCCAATGACGGGAGTGGGGCCAAAGGCACCGCCTGGGCGGTACCTTTGGCCGGTTTCCTTTTCCAGAAGTTGAGCCGCCTGTTTACTGCTTAATGAACGCCGTGTAATTGGTGCCGATGATCTGGCCGTTTTCCTGGATGAAAACGTTGCCCACAGCGTTGCTCACCGCGGCCAGCTCCATCCCCTTGGCGATGAAGATCACCGGTACCTTGTCGGCGTAGATCTCCTGCCACTCGTCGTAGTAGGCTTTGCGCTGAGCCACATCCATTTCCACTTCGCCTAGTTCAAAGAGGTCAAAGACCCGGCGCTCCCAATCCACCATGTTCTCCAGCACCGGCTGCTGGTTTTCGTCCATGGTGCTGCGGTGCCAGTAGTACAGGGCCCTTCCCGGCTGCCAGATGGCCTTGCGCAGCTGCGGATCGGGCTGGTTACCGAAGGCTTCGATCATCACTTCGAACTCACCGGCACTGCGCCGCTCGCCCACCAGGGCGGAGCTGATCAGCTGGAGGTGGGTGGGGATGCCCAGCTGGTCCCATTCGTTTTTGAGGATCACCGCGATATCGTTGTGGGCCTGGACATTCACCGCCGTGGTTAGGGTCAGCTCAAAGGGCCGGCCGCTGGGCAGCTCCCGGATGCCGTCGCCATCGCGGTCCACAATGCCCAGCTCCTCCAGGAGCTCCTTGGCTTTGTCCAGGTCATAGGGCCGCATGATCTTTTCGATCTCGGGGTTGTAAAACGCCTTGTTGGCCGGCAGGACCGGTACTCCCGGGATGATGGCCAGGGTGTTGTAGACATCCTCGATGATCCGGTGGCGGTCGATGGTGTATTCCATCGCCTGGCGGAACTTGTCGTTGCGGAAGATCTCCCGCTTTTCAGCATCATCCACATCCCAGTTGAAGGACAGGTGCGGCGGGCTGGGGGTGGGGCTCACAGGTGAGCCGGTGAGCACCCGGTAATTGGCGCCAGCCAGCTCTTCCCGCTTCAGGGCCGGGTAGTTCTGTCCGGTGATGGTGATGCGGTGGATCTCCCCCGCCCGGAACTGGGCCAGCATCACTTCGGGATCCTGCACGATCAGATAAACCAAGCGGTCCACATAGGGCAGCTGATTACCCTCGGGGTCCACCCGCCAGCTGTAGGGATTTCGCTTGAGGGTGATCTTCTGATCCACGATGTACTCGCTGAGTACGAAGGGCCCCGTGCCCACGATATCTTCCACAGGTGTATCCGTCGTCCAGGCCTGGTTGATGGTCCCCGGCTCCACCCCCCGGTTCAAGGCGGCGATATAGGGTTCCAGTTTGTGTTTGGGTACCATCAGGGCATGGGAAAGCACCCTGGTGAAGGCGCCGTAGGGCGAAGGCAGGATGGCCTTGACCGTGCGGTCATCCACTTTTTCCCAGAGCACCGGCTGGCCGCCCAGGGTAAAGCGGTCCACGGAGTTCCCCTCCGCATTGGGATTCATCACCACATGCACCATGGTGAAGACCACATCATCCGCGGTGAAGGGCGTTCCATCTGACCAGAGCACATCCCTTAAGTAGAAGGTGACCTGGGTGCCCGTTTCATCCACTTCCCAGCGCTCCGCCAGGGCCGGGATGAGCTCCCCGGTTGCGGGGTTTTCAGCGACTAAGGGATCCAGGATGTTGTAGAGGACCGTGTAGGCGTTGTTGTCAATCACTCCGTAGAAGTTGAAGGAGCGGGGTGCAGCGGACAGGCCCAGCACCAGTTCGCCGCCGTAGGTCCCGATCTCCTCGAAGAGAGCCGGGTCAACCACCGCCGGATTGGGGGGAAGTTGAGCGGCGGCAGGAAGCGCCAAGGCCAACAACAAAAGCAAAACCAGCGCAACTCTCTTCACAGTTATTACCTCCTTGCGATTTGTCTCGGACAGCGCCATTCCTATCAGTTCTTAACGGCAACCACCTCCCCCCAAGGTTTTCAGTCAGGGACAAAACCGTGGGCCGAAGTATCAAGTGAGGCCCGGAATGCTCACCGGCAGCCGGCCCCCGGCCTGGGCCTTGCCCAAGAGCACCTCCGCCACCACATCCCAGACCAAGGGCCTGCTGCCGTAGGCGGCGATGTAGGTGGGCACTTCCGGGAAGGCCTGGAGCTCGTAGGGCGTGCGGGATCCTACCACGATCACCCGCCCGTGCTCAGCCAGCAAAGCCCCAACCAGCCCCACCTGGGCGGGGTTGCGGTGGGCATCGGAGGTGACCACCAGGACCTTCGCCGCCTGCCTGGCCTGGGCCAAAACCGCGGCCAGCTCCTGGTCAGAGCCTGAGCTGCCCACCGCGGCGGCTTGGAGCTTGGCTGAACCCTTTTCCTGCAAGGCCCGGGCCAGGGTGCCCACGCCCAGGAGGACATCCTCCGCCTGGGTGGCGGCCTGCTCCTGGAACTCCACCACCAAGATGGGTTCACCGCCCAGGGGCAGATTGCCCCCATCCCGCACAAGTGTGATGCTCCGGCGGATGGCCTCCCGCATAATCTCCACATGCTCCGGCCCCCCTGGCTTGAGATCCAGCTGCCGGGCCAGGTGCCGCTTAAGCTTCAAAATCCGCTGCAGCGACTGGTCAATGCGTTCTTCGGGGATCCTCCCCTCCCGCACCGCCGCTACCAGGGCCTGCAGGGCCTGGGCCTGGAGATCTTCGCTGTGGCTGATGATGGCCAGATCCGCCCCCGCGGCGATGGCCTGCACCGCGCCTTCCACCGTCCCCACCGTCTGTTTGATGGCTGCCATTTCCATACAGTCGGTGATGATTAAGCCTTCATAGCCCAGCTCCTCCCGGAGCAGGCCCGTGAGTACCCTAGGGGAGAGGCTCGCAGGAAGCTTCTCCCGGGACTCCAGGGCGGGAAAGACCACATGGGCCGCCATAATCCCCGCCACCCCTGCGGCCACCGCAGCCCGGAAGGGCACAAGCTCGATCTCCTCCAGACGCTGCCGGCCGTGGCTTAGGACCGGCAGGTGGTGATGGGGGTCCAAATCCACATCCCCGTGCCCCGGGAAGTGCTTAGCCACCGCGGCCAAGTACCTCTGGTAACCCCGGATGGCGGCAGCCCCCAGGCTAGCCACCAGGTGGGGATCCTCGCCGAAGGAGCGCACACCGATCACCGGGTTGTGGGGGTTGCTGTTCACATCCACCACGGGGGCCAGGTTCATGTTGATCCCCACGGCCCTCAGGTCGCAGGCGGCGGCGGCACAGACCTGTTTGGTAAGTTCAGGGCTGCCCGCGGCGCCCAGGGCCATGGCGCTGGGGGCTACCGCCAGCCCCTGGGTGAGCCGGGCGATGGTACCACCTTCCTGGTCCACCGCGCTGAAAAGCGGCGCCCCGCTGGGAGATCGGCCGGCCAGCTCCTGGAGCTCGGCGTTGAGCTCCGCGAAGCGGCGCAGCTCACCCACGTTGCGGGCGAAATGGATCACGCCTCCCAAGTTGTATTCGCTGATCAGGTTGCGCAGAAAGGGGGTGATTTCCCTTCGGGGATAGCCCACCATGAGCAGCTGTCCCACTTTTGCTTCCAAAGCAAGATCCATCCCTATCTACCTCTGCTCCTTTGCCAGCCTGATGGCTCCGGCCACAAAGCCCTCCGCCGCGGCTAGAAGCTCCTTGGCCCGGGGCAGATCGCAGCCTGCCTCCAGCATGACGATGGCCGCTTTGATACTCCCTTCCGCCTGCTTGAGGGCGTCTTGGGCGGCCCTTTGGTCCACCCCCGCCGCTTCCATCACAATCCGCTCCGCCCGGCGGCGCAGCTTTTCATTGGTGGCCTGCATATCCACCATCAGGTTCTGGTACACCTTCCCCAGGCGGATCATGGTCACGGTGCTTAGAATATTCAAAACCAGCTTCTGGGCGGTCCCCGCCTTCATCCTGGTAGAACCGGCGATCACCTCGGGGCCCACCACCGGGGCGATGACGATCTCCGCCAGTTTGTGCAGGGGAGTATCCCGGTTGCAGGTGAGGCCGATGGTCCCCATACCGATTTCCCGGGCCTTCTCCAGCGCGCCCAGCACATACGGCGTGCGGCCGCTGGCGGTGATTCCCACCAAGACATCCCGGGGCTGGGGGTTTTCCGCCAAAAGGTCTAGGGCCCCCGCCGTCCAGTTATCCTCCGCCTCTTCCACCGGGTGGAACATGGCCCGCTCTCCCCCGGCCATGATCGCTTTAAAGGCATCCTCCCCCACGCCAAAGGTGGGCAGCAGCTCCGCAGCATCCAAAACTCCCACCCGGCCGCTGGTGCCAGAGCCCATGTAAAAGACCCGGCCGCCGCCTTTCAATGCGGCCACCATCACTTCCACCGCCTTGACCATGCTCGGAGTCTCCTCCTCCACCGCCTGCACCGCCCGGCGGTCTTCGGCGCAGATCAGGCTGATCGCCTCCCCGATGGGCAGCTCATCAATGTGCATGGTGGCTTGATTGCGCGTTTCCGTAAGTAAATCTTCCAGCTGCGGATCCTTCACCGTCATCGCTCCTTCGCTCAGCTGTGCTCTTCTGCTTGTTCCAGGTGCTGGACGAAATGGCGGGTCAGATAGTCGGGCATGGTAATGGCAGTGCCCACCACCACCGCCAGAGCTCCCCTGCGCAGGGCCTCCACAGCCTGCTGCGGGGTGCGGTACCTACCCTCCGCCAGGACCGGGATGCCCCTCCGGGCGATCGCGGCCACCAGCTCCAGGTCCGGCCCCTCCTGCTGCGGACTGTGGGGGGTATAACCCGAGAGGGTTGTGGCCACAAGATCTGCCCCCGCGGCCGCGGCGGCCTCCGCCTCTCGTAAAGTGGAGATGTCGGCGATGACCGCAAGGCCCAGTTCCCTCTGGATCCTGGAGATCAGTTCCGGCAGGGGCGTGCAGCTGCCCAGCCGCGGACTTGTGGCCTGTACGGCGATGAGATCAGCCCCCGCCTCCGCCAGCTCCCGGGCCTGCTCGAAAAGGGGCGTGATGTAGGTCTCCTCCCGGTTCGCCCTTTTGTGCAAACCGATAATGGGCAGTTTCACCACCCGTCGCATGGCGGCGATGTTGGCCGCGCCCGCAGCCCTCAGGGCCGCCGCGCCGCCCTGCTCCACCGCCTGGGCCATGGCCGCCAGGATCAGGGGGTGATCCAGGGGCGTACCGGGCCGGGCCTGGCAGGAGACGATCAGCTTGCCCCGGACGATCTCCTTGAACCTTTGGGCATCCACAGGCCTCACCTGCCGCCCCGCCCATCCATGGAGCGCTGGTACACAGTCTGCTGCACCCGTCCGAAGCGGTCTAGGATCTCTTCTTTGCGGCTGGCCGCGATCCCCAGGGCGATCAGGTCCACCACCGCCAGTTGGCAGAGGCGGGAAACCATGGAACCGCTCCTAAAGGGAAGCTCGTTGGAGAGGGCCAAAAGGAAGACATGGGAAGCTAGGGCCAGGCGGGAGCGGGGACTGCCCACAATGCTCACCACCTGGGCACCGTTATCCTTGGCCACCTGCATGGATTCCAGGATATCCATGGTTTCGCCGGAATGGGAAATGCAGAGCACAAGATCCCCTGCCCCTAGACCGTTGGCGAAGAAGATCTGCTCATGGGGATCCACAAAGGACCAGGCCCGCACACCCACCCGCAGCAGCTTCTGCTGGGCATCGTTGGCCACGAGCCCAGAAGCCCCTACGCCAAAGCAGCCCACCCGGGAACTGCGGCCGATCAATTCTACCGCCGCCTCCAGGCGATCCACTTCCAAAAACCTGAGGGTATCCTTGAAAGACTGGATGCAGTCGTGGAAGTACCTGCCGGCCACCGCGGCCAAGCTGTCTTCCGGTTCCAGGGCCTCAAAGAGGTTGCTCTGGCGCTGGGGCAGCTCTGTGGCAATGGCCAGCTTCAGCTCACCGAAACCCTGGAAACCCAAGGCCTTAGCCATCCTGGTGATGGTGGTTTCACTGCAGTTGGCCGCAGCCGCCATCTCCGCGATGGTCATGGTGGTCACCCCCCGGGGATCCGCGAGGATCAGATCCGCCGCGGCCCTTTCCGCGGGGCGTAAGGAACTGCGCAGCATGCGCAGCTTGGCCAGTACCTCCTGGTCCTGAGCGCTGATGGGATAGTGCATGACATCCCTCCGCCTTGTGTTTTTCAAATTCATAGATGCATGCCTTTATGTTTCTAAGATTCAACGGGAGCACAAAAAATCCTCCCGAAAACTTGGGAGGATCTTTACAAATTTAACTTGGTGAGCTGTTCCGCAAGAGGAGGGAAGATCCGGGGATCAACGCCTCCTTCTGCCCGTTCCAGGGCCAAAAGCGCGGCACCAACCGCGGGGGGAAACTTGGGCGGTACAAGCTCAAAGCTCTTCTTGGGGTCTTCCGCGAGGCTTTCCTTTAGGGGCTCCAAAATGAGGCCTTGGGCCCTAAAGACGCCGCCCACAGGTGACCAGGTAATGGTCTTCCCGGGCCAGCGGAGCCTTCTGCCCACCGCCTGCACCAGCAGGGCCAAAGACCGGCCCGCCTCCTGGAAGAGCTCCCGGGCCGCGGCATCTCCCTCCCCGGCCAGCTTAGCGATCTCGGCAGTGATGGCCGCCAGGGCATCCCGGGAAACTTCCCCGGCGTAAAAGTCCCGGGCGAGCTCTTCAGGGCTCCTGCGGAAAAACCGCGTGTACAGGGCGGCTAAGGACCCCTCCGGCTCCCCCGCATCTTGGCTGGCCAAAACCCGCCTTAAGCCGTCCCGGGCGATGCCAAAGCCCCCGCCCTCATCGCCGAAGAGGTAGCCCCAGCCCCCGGCCCGGGCCCTCTGCCGCTTCTCGTTCACCCCCAGGGCGATGGAACCGCTGCCGGCTATGAGCACGATCCCCGGCTGCAGCTGCAGGGCCCCCGCCCAGGCAGCCACCGCGTCCATATCGATCTCCAAAACTTCCGCAGTGAAAAGGTCGGCGCAGACCTCCCGCACCGCCTGTTCCAGCTCGCCACCTGGGACCACGCCGGAGAGGCCCAGAAAGGCACCTTGGAACTTGTACTCCTCTAGCCCCGTCCCCTCCAGGGTGGAGAGCAGCGTCCTGCGCAGCCGGTCCCTGCCCCCGGGCGCCAGCACGAAGTCCACCCGTTCGCCCCGGCCGCGGCCTACGATCTCGCCTTCTTTGGTAATGACCACGCAGCGGGTCCCGCTGCGCCCCCCATCAACACCAAGGTACAGCCCGTTTTCCATCCTTTCACCCCTCCGCCGGACAGCTTGGCAGGTAATCCCCTTCCCGGCGAGAATAATTCAGGGAAACACTGGGAAGGAGCTGTTGATCTATGCCCGATCTTTTGGTCAAACTCTATGAACTCCCTGAGCTGGAGCCCCTCAGGCGCTCCCTGGCGGAGCAGGGCTTCACTCTGCGCCGGGGCATCCCTCCGGAAAGGCACATTGTGCTTGACTGGATCCAAAAGCACTTCAACAACCACTGGGCGGACGAAGCCGCGGTGGCCTTTGCCAACAAGCCCAGCACCATCGTGCTGGTTGTGGACGAAAACACTAAGGGCGTGGCGGGCTTTGCCTGCTACGAGGCCACCTACAAAGCCTTCTTCGGGCCCATCGGCGTGCACCCCGACTACCGGGGCAAAGAGATCGGCCGGGCCCTCACCCTAGCCGCCCTCCACGGCCTGGCTGAGCTGGGCTATGCCTACGGCATCATCGGGGGAGCGGGCCCCGTGGAATTCTACCGCAAAACCGTAGAGGTACTGGAAATTCCAGGCTCGGCTCCGGGGATCTACCGGGGCATGCTGCGCTCGTAAAGGTAAAAGGGCTGGCACCGGCGGCGGAACTCCCCAGCCTCAGCATCCCACTGGGCCAGAAGCTCCGTGAGGGGCCGGCCCTCCTCCACCGCCAGGCGGACCTGATCCGTGCCCGCCAAAAGGTCAAAGAAGCAGGGGCCATCCCCCGCGGGCTTAAGGAAGGTAAACTCCGGATGGAGCTGGGCTGCCGCTTCCACCAAAAGAAGCCCCGTGCGCACCGGGCGAAACGCCCGCCGATCCGTGACATGGATCTGCACCCCCTGGCAGAGCTCCCCCGCGTACTTCGAAGCCGCGGGCACGAAGCTCGTGGGGCGGAAAGCGACCCCCGGCAGTTCCAGCTCATTGAGGCGGACGGCCAAGCGCCGGCCGTCAAGGAAGGGGGCCCCCACCACCTCAAAGGGCAGGGCCGTACCACGGCCCTCGGAGAGATTGGTCCCCTCTAGAAGGCAGGTCCCTGGATAGACCACGGCCGTATCCACCTTGGGAATATTGGGCGAGGGCGGCACCCAGGGAAGGAAAAGCTCATCGCCGAACCGCTCCGGGTCCCAGCCCTCCAGGGGAACCACCGCAAGCCGAGCACCGATCCCCAAGGCGGAGTTGAAATAGCGGGCCAACTCCCCGATGGTCAAACCGTAGCGGATGGGGATGGGCGAGCCCACAAAGGAGCGGAACTGCGCCTCAAGCAGACCGCCCTCAACGAAAACACCGCCCAAGGGATTCGGGCGGTCCAGGACAATGATCTCCCGCGCCAGCTCCGCGGCGGCCTCCAGGGCGTAAAGGAGCGTCTGCACGTAAGTGTAAAACCGGCAGCCCACATCCTGGAGATCGAAGATGAGTACATCCACCCCGTCCAGCATCTCCGGGGTGGGCTTTTTTGTGGAACCGTACAGGCTGTAAACGGGAAGGCCCGTCTGGGCGTCCCGGTGGAAAGCCACCGGCTCACCAGCTTGGATGTGGGCCCCCACTCCGTGCTCCGGCGCGAAGAGCGCGACCAGCTGACCAGCAGCCTGCAGCAGGTCGCTTGTGGTGCGCAACCTCTGATCCACACCGCTGGGGTTGGTGATCAGGCCCAAACGCTTCCGGCCCACATACTTCGCCAAGTTGTTGCAGAACTTTTCTACACCGAGCTGTAAAGCCACTGCCCCTCGTCCCCCGCCGCCTCAGCTTGCCGAAAAGCCTTCCAGCTCTTCTTCCGGCACCCGGCGGATAATCCCAAAGGGCGTCTGCTCCGTGGACTGCCCCAGGGGATTATCCCTGAGCAGCTCCAGCAGCAGGGCCTGATCCACTCCGCTGGAGGCCCCCAGGATGTTCACCCCCAGATCGTTGGCATCGATCACCGCTGCTTCGCAGCCGAGGGCCTCCTTCAGCTGCTCCGCCACCTTCTCCGGGTTTTCCGGAGCCAGCACGATGCAGCGCTGGTAAGGCGGGATCGTCCCCTCCCAGGCGCCATCTACCGAGCGGGCTTTCGTGCCGCAGATCCGGTAAAAGAGGCCACGGATGCCAAAGAGCTTACCCAGTCCCCCGATGAGGGCAGCCACCAAGACCCGCAGCCAGCCCACTTCCCTGATGGTGAGCTCCATGGCCTTGGGGCAGCGCAGATTGGCCCCGTGGGGCGAGTTGTACACGAATTTACTCAAAAGGCGCGCCAGCCAGGAGGGCTTGATTTCATCCACATGGTAGAAGCGTCCCTGGGTGATGGCCACCGCCTTCTCGCTCACCACCACCACATCGGCGGGCTGCAGCAAGCCCCCTATGTACTCCTTGGCCACCTCCGCGATCTCGTCGGTGGCCGAGACCACCTTGGTGCGGACGGGTATGCGCATGTAGATGTTCTCCCCGATCCTCATCTCCAGGCGCTTACCCGGATTAGCCTTCATGACCAAACCTTCCATCACCATTCCCCTCTTCCCGCCTGGCAAAAAACCTCCATAACTCATCTTCCACATGGGCCTTAATGGGCACCTGTTCTCCGCCTGTGCGGATCAGCACGGGATGGCTGCCCGCGGTAATCTTCCCCACCAAAAAGGCCGCAATGCCGGCCTCCGCGAGGCGCTCTACCAGCTCCGCTCCCTTAGGCGCCGCCATGAGCATAGCGCCTGAAGAAAGCAGCGCCAAAGGATCCAGCCCCAGATGCCGGCAGATGCGCCGGGTCAATTCCGGGACAAAGACCTGCTCTTCCCAGATCTCCGCCCCCACCCCCGCGGCCAGGCAGATCTCCCGGGCCGCGCCTAAAAGCCCGCCTTCCGTCACATCGTGCATGGCATGGACGCCGCAGTCCGCAGCCAAAAGCCCCTCGGGCACCACAGACAGCTGCCCGGTAAAGGCTGCGATCTCTTCCGGAGCAACCTCAAAGGGCAGGAGATGCCCGAAATCCCTGGCCAAAATGGCGGTGGCTTCAATGCCCACACCCTTGGTGAGCACCAGATCATCGCCGGGCTTGGCCCCGTGGGAGGTGACATACCTGCCCTTAGGGGCTCTACCGATGGCGGTGATGGACACCACACAGTCCCGCACCCGGCTGGTTACCTCCGTGTGGCCGCCGATCACTTCCACCTCAAGTTTGGCCGCGGTGGCGTGGATATCCTCCATAACCTGGCGGATATACTCTGCCTTGGTGCCCTCGGGCACAAGCAGCACAACTTGGACACCCACGGGGGTGCCGCCGTTGGCCGCCAAGTCGTTACAGGCCACGTGCACCGCGAGTTCCCCTAAACCCTGCACCGCCCCGGTGATGGGGTCGCTGGTGATCAGGCACACTTCTTCGCCGAAATCAATTACTGCACAGTCCTCCCCTAAACCTGCATGGACCAGCACATCATCCCGCTGAAAGCGGATGGCGGAGAGGACCATGCGCTCCAACAACTCACCTGACAGTTTTCCCGCTTTCAAAGGTCCACCTACCATCTCTCTTATGAAGTGCTTAGTCCACCTTCAAAACCCGCAGCATGTTGGTGCTGCCGGCGGTGCCCCCGGCCAACCCGGTGATCACCGTGACGATATCCCCCGAGGAGACCAAACCGCGGCGCTGCGCCTCCGCGATGGACTGCTGCACCAGAGCCTCAACTTCCGGGGGCCGTTTCAGGTGCGCCGCACACACTCCCCAGGTCAGGGCCAGCTGCCTGACCACATGCTCGTTAGGGGATGTGGCGAAGATGACCGCCTTGGGCCGTTTCTGAGAGAGAAAACGTGCCGTGGCTCCCGAGAAGGTGGAGCAGATCATCACCTGCACGCCCAGATCATGGCTCACCTGGCAGGCGGCTAAGGACACCGCTTGAACAATGGAGGTGCGTCCTTCCCCCGCCTTCTCCCGCAGGATAGCTCCGTAGTCCATCACTTCCTCCACCCGACGGGCGATCTTGTCCATGATCTGCACCGCCCTGGCGGGATACTTGCCCACCGCCGTTTCGCCGGAGAGCATCACCGCATCGGTGCCTTCCAAGATGGCATTGGCCACATCCGTCACTTCCGCCCTGGTGGGGGTGGGGTTGCGGACCATGGAATCCAGCATCTGGGTGGCTGTAATCACCGGCACCCCCGCCAGATTGCATTTGCGGATCAGCATCTTCTGAACCAGGGGAACCTCCTCCACCGGGATTTCCACCCCCAGATCGCCCCGGGCCACCATAATGCCATCGGATGCGCCGATGATCTCGTCGATATGGCGCAGACCTTCATTGCTTTCGATTTTGGAGACAATTTGCTGGGTGCCGCCGGCCTCCCGGATCACCCGGCGCACCGCCTCCACATGCTCTGCCCGGCGCACAAAGGAGGCAGCGATGAAGTCCACCCCGTGGCGCACCCCGAAGCGGATGTGCTCCACATCTTCTTTGGTCAGGGGCGGCAGATCCACATCCACACCGGGCAGGGACACTCCCTTGCGGGAGCTGAGCTGCCCGCCGATGATCACCTGGCAGATCACATCGGGTCCTTTAATCTCCTTCACCTTCAGCTCTAAAAGCCCATCGTCTATGTAAATCACTGCACCGGGCCGCAGGTCCCTGTTCAGGTGGGGGTAATCCACATGGACCCGTTGCTCATCGCCCTCACAGGGCTCAACGGTCAATATGTACTCTTCTCCGGAAATGAGTTCAACGGGCCCTTCCTTCAGGTGCCCCAAGCGGATCTTGGGCCCTTGGATGTCCAGCAGCAGGGCCAAGTTCACGCCCAGTTCCTTAGCGGCCTCCCGCAGATTGTGGATGCGCCGCAGGTGCTCGTCCAGGGTACCGTGGGAGAAATTGAGCCTGGCCACATCCATGCCGGCCCTCAAGAGGGCCCGGATCATCTCCGGACTTTCGCTGGCGGGCCCGATGGTACAGACGATCTTCGTTTTGCGCATGGTCAACCTCCTTTTCCCCTAGAGCGACGCCAGCACAGCCGCCAAACGGCGGTAGTCTGGGTTAAGCTGCTTCTCCTGGGCCAGGGCATAGTCCAGGTCAAAAGCTTTGACCACCTGATCCACCTCGCCCACCATCTTGCCGCCCACGCCCCGGAAAATGAGCTCGATGGCATGGTAAGCCAGGCGGCTGGCGAGCAGGCGATCCCGCACCGTGGGGACCCCTCCCCGCTGGATATGGCCGAGGATGGTGATGCGGGTCTCAATGCCCGCCTTTTCTTCGATATACCGGCCGATCTGCATGGCGGGGCTGGTGGTGCCATTGCCGCCGCCGATCCGGCGGACACCTTCCGCCACCACGATGATGTTGTAGGTCTTGCCCGCCTGCGCGGCCTTTTGGATCTGCTGGCACACCTGATCCAGATCGTAGGGAACCTCAGGGATCAGGATCACATCGGCGCCGCAGGCCAGCCCCGAGTAGAGGGCAATATGGCCCGAATGGCGCCCCATCACTTCCACCAGGTACACCCGGTCATGGCTGCTGGCCGTATCCCGGATCTTGTTCACCGCATCCATCACGGTGTTCACGGCTGTATCGAAACCGATGGAATAGTCGGTGCAGGGAATATCGTTATCGATGGTGGCGGGAATGCCAACCACGGTGATACCCTCCTGCTGCAGGCTCAAGGCCCCCCGCAGGGAACCATCGCCGCCGATCACCAAAAGGGAATCGATCTCGTGCCTGCGCAGCATGTCCACGGCCTGGGCGCGCCCTTCAGGCGTTTTGAAGTGTTCAGAGCGGGCGCTTTTTAAAATGGTGCCCCCCCGCTGAATAATGCCGGAGACAGCCCGGCTGTCCATGGGCTCAAGCTCTCCGTTGATCAAACCGTGATAGCCGCGGTAGATGCCCCACGGTTCCAGGTTAAAATGCAGTGCACTGCGCACCGCGGTTCTGATGGCAGCATTCATGCCCGGGGCATCGCCGCCGCTGGTTAGAATTCCTACTCGTTTAGCCAACATACATCCCTCTCACAGCTGAATTTCCAAAGGAGGAAGCGCCTGAATTTCGCCTCAGCCGAAGGAAGCGGCGATGATCTCACTGGCTTCTTCTGCTTCCGATTCTGGTACCAATATTTCTACACTGGCGGAATCCCCCAGATGCGGTGCACCGATGGGACGCAGCATGGTGAGGATTCCGCTGTCCCGCAGCAGCCCCTGCAGCATCTCGGCGATGGGTCGATTGGGGGCGATGTACACCACTTTCCACATGGTCAACGGTCCTCCTTTACTCACTCTGACTCCGCGACACCCAGGTTTGTGAACACCCTTGCTTTCCCCCTTATTTTAATCGCAGAAGTGTGTTCTGTAAACTGGGCTAGGAGAATCTCGCCTTTGTCCAACTTCTCCGTATGGTGAAACTTGGTGCTCGCTCCCCTGGTCAAACCGATCACGGTCACCCCGTCCTCCAGGGCCTGGATCATGATATAAGCATCTGCTGCGCTCACATTCAGCACCTCCCCACACGCTGCAATCTTTCGCATCCGGCAGGCATTCCCCTGCCGCTATGCATTTTCTTTCCACGGATCAAACCAGGTGTACACAATTCCCCCCGCTTGCAGGGACTCGTTGACCCGGCTGGCGCTGCGCACCCAAAACTTGGGGGGCAGCAGGTGGTAAGCTTGACCCACGAGGAGGATGGCGGGCCTGGTGCCCCCCTCTTCCCCCAAGATCCCCTTGATGGTTTCCAGCTGGTGGGGCTGGGGCGTAATGAGCAGAACGGGGCCCAGGGGCAAAAACCACTCCAGGAGGAGCTCGCCCCCTTTGAGCCTGCCAAATAGGGCCGCCCGGCTGCCGGGCTTGAGGGGGCCGCTCACCGGATCCGGCTCGCCCCTAAAGGCCAGGAGCCCTTGGGGCGTATCCAAAACCCCCTGCCAGCTCCGGCCCTGCCGCTTCACCTCAACCACTTCCCCCACCGCCGCCTCCAGCTCTCCCCGGAGTTTGGCAGCCAGGGGCCCAAAGGGGCCGCAGGGATGCCCGCTCACATAGGCGCCTAGAAGCTCCTTTTCCTGCTGCAGGAGCTCCAAAGCGGGCCGGGGGCTGAGCCCCAGTTCCGCCAAGAGCCTACTGCGCTCCCCCAGCTCATCCAGGGCGCCCATGAGCACCAAGGTTTCCAGCAGCTGGGGTTCCAGGCGCACCGCGGCCTTGAACTCCTTCAGGCTGGACCAACGCCGGCGCCGCTCCACAATGACCTGGGCTGCCTGGGGCGGCAGCCTGTTCCCCGCCAGAAGGCCGAGCCTGATGGCTCTACCCTCCAGGGCCGTTTTGGGCTGGGAGTGGAGCACGCTGGGGGGCAGGATCTCCACACCCAAGGATTTGGCCTCCAGGAGGAGAGCTCCCTGGGTTTTGGCCGCCGCCTCCCTGAGGAGCACGGCGTAAAACACCTCCGGATAGTGGGCCTTGAGATAGGCGGCCCGCCAGGCGATCAGGGCGTAGCTCACCGAATGGGCTTTGTTGAAGGCGTAGCCGCTGAACTGGACGATGCTCCCGAACAGCTCCTGCGCGGCCTTGCGGCTCAGGCCCCGGCTTTGGGCTCCCTGGAGGAAGCGCTCCTGCCAGAGGCTGGCCCCCTGGGCATCGCCCTTGGCCAGATCCCGGCGCAGCAGATCCGCCTCGCCCAAGGAGAGCCCCCCCAAGCGGTGGGCAATGGCCATCACCTGTTCCTGGTAGAGGATCAGTCCGTAGGTTTCCCCCAGGATCTCCCTGAGTTCTGGATGGAGGTAGCTCACCTTACCAGGCTCGGCCCGCCTTTGGACAAACTCCCGGAACATACTCAAAGGCCCCGGCCGGCCCAGGGCCAAAAGGGCGACGATATCCCCGAAGGTCTGGGGCTGGAGGCTGCGCAGCAGCTCCTGGAAAAGCTCGCTTTCCAGCTGGAAGATGCCTAAACTCCGGCCGGAGCCCAGAAGCTCAAAGGTCGGGGCATCCTCCAGGGGGAGCCCCTCCAGAGTGAAGTGGGGATCCCGCCTTTGCACTTCCTCTTCCATGCGGCGCAGGAGGGTCAAGGTCCTCAGGCCCAACACATCTACTTTTAAGGCGCCCAGTTCCTCCAGGGCATACATGTCCAGATGGGTCACGGGCAGGGCGCGGTCCCGGTAGACCGCGCTGATCTCCTGGATGGGCCGCTGGCTGATGATCATCCCCGCGGCATGGATGGAGCGCAGCCTCTTCAAATGCTGGATCTCCGAGGCCATGCGGGGGTCATCCCGTCCCAAGATGCGCCGCACCTCCTGGGCCGCGCCCTTGGGTCCAAAGGTTCCGTAGGTGCCGATCTGGGCCACATACTCTTCCCCGAAGCGGCGCGCGGCGTAAGCCAGCACTTCCCCCCGCCGTTCGTAGCAGAAGTCCACATCGATATCGGGTTTGCTCTGGCGCTCGGGATTGAGGAAGCGCTCAAAGACCAGGCCCCAGGCCAGGGGATTCACTTCCGTAATGCCCAGCACATAGGCGGTGAGGCTACCCGCGGCACTTCCCCGGCCTGGGCCCACCGGTATGCCCGCCTCCTTGGCAAAGCGCACCAGATCCGCGACGATGAGAAAATAGTGGGCAAAGCCCAGTCGGCGGATGACCTGAAGCTCGTAATCCAGCCGTGCCTGCACCTCGTCCGTCAGCTCCGGAAAGCGCCGGCGGGCCCCTTCCCAGGCCAGCCTCTCCAGCTCAGCTCCCCCCGTCCCGCCGCTTAAGCTCTGCTCCCGGGGGAGCTCTACTGAGCAGCGCTGGGCAAGCTCCAGGGCGCCGGCGGCCATCTCCGGGGAGCAGCCGGCCTTTTCCAGAAGCTCCGCCCAGGGCAGGAGTGGATAGGGCGGGATGCAGGCATCAACGCCCTTAACCGCGGCCAAAACCCGCAACGTCTCCACGGAAGCGGGCTCGGCGTAGCGCACATCCTGGCAGGGAACAAAGCGGCCCTGGGGAAAGGTGGAAAGAAGGGCGCTGTCCCGCCCCGCTTCCTGCCGCAGGTAGAAATTGGGGCCAAACTCCCCTTCGTACCAGCTGTAGAGGGCTTGGGCTTCAGCGAGCCTTCCCGCGCTGAGCAGGGCGCTGAGCTGCCCCCTGCTTCCCCCTTCCAGCACGGCCAGGCCTTCCTTGAAGAGGGGCAGATCTTCCCTGGGTACCGGCGGCTGGAGGGAAGCCAGGCGCAAGAGGCTGCGGTAGCCGGCGTTATCTAAGGCGAGGAAAACCACCTGTCGGGGCTTCGCGCCGGGTTCATAGGTCACATCCAGCTCCAGGCCAAACAGGGGTTTGATGCCCGCCTGGGCGCAGCAGCGCTGGAATTCCCAGTGCCCGCCGGTTGTGTTGTGGTCGGTCAGGGCCAGGGCGGTGTAGCCCAGCGCGGCTGCCCGCTTGACCAGCTCCTCCACTGTGAGCGTTGATTCCAGCAGGGAATAATCGCTGTGGGTGTAGAGCTGCACTGTCAAAGAGCTCACCCCCTCACCTCAACTCTTCGGTCCCCCCCGGCAAAATCCTGTACTGCGGCGACAAAAAAGGGCCTTACGGCCCTGAGCCCCTATTTGATTACCAGCTCCCGCGGGTTGGTCAGCTGCTCCCGGTAGATATTCGCCCCCAGGCTGCGCAGTTTTTCCTCGAAGAACTCATAACCGCGATCGATAATCTCTGCTCCGTACAGTTCCGTGCGGCCCTGCGCCGCCAGGGCGGCAATGGCCAGCGCTGCGCCGGCCCGCAGATCGGTAACCTCCACAGGCGCCCCGGTCAGCTGCGGTACCCCCCGCACGATGGCCGTGTTCTGCTCTGTTTTGATGTCCGCGCCCATCCTGCGCAGCTCATCCACGTAGCGGAAGCGGTCAAAGATGGTCTCCCGCACTACGCTGGTGCCATCCGCGAGGCACATCGCGGCCACGAAGGGCTGCTGCAAATCGGTGGGGAATCCGGGATAGGGCAGCGTTTCCACATCCACCGCCTTAAGGCGCCTCGGCGCCACCACCCTCAGTTCGGTGCCGCTGCGGGTAACCCGCACCCCCGCCTCTTCCATCTTCACAATGGGCACCCTCAGGTGCTCCGCGACCACATTGCGCAGGACCACATCCCCGCCGGTGATGGCGGTGGCCAGCATGAACGTACCCGCTTCAATGCGGTCCGGGATGATGGAATACTCGATGCCCCTGAGTTTTTCCACGCCTTCGATGCGGATGCTCTCTGTACCCGCGCCCCGGATCTTCGCCCCCATGCCGTTGAGGAAGATGGCCAGATCCACCACCTCCGGCTCCTTGGCCGCGTTTTCCAGCACCGTGGTGCCCTCAGCTAGGGAGGCCGCGATCATGAGGTTGATGGTGGTGCCCACACTGGAGCGGTTGATGTAGATATGGGCGCCTTTAAGTCTTGTGGCTTCCGCCTTCATGTAGCCGTGTTCAATGACCACTTCCGCCCCCAGCTGGGCAAAGCCCTTGATGTGGAAATCCACTGGGCGGGAGCCGATGGCACAGCCCCCCGGCAGGGGCACCTCCGCCTTGCCCAGGCGGGCCAAGAGCAGTCCCGCGCTGTAGAAGGAAGCCCGCATCCTGCGCACCAGTTCGTAGGAGGCCTTATGCTTGCTCAACGTCTCCCCCCGGACATGCAGGCGCCGCTGGTCATCATACCACACCTCCACCCCCAGATCCTGGAGGATCTGGCAGATGGTGTTCACATCGCTCCCCTGGGGGATGTTATCCAAAACACACTCGCCCTCCGTGGCCAGGGCTGCCGCCACCACAATGGCCAGGGCGCTGTTTTTGGCCCCGCTGATATCCACCGACCCGCGGAGGGGCCTACCGCCTTCAATGATCAAAACTGACATGGGAACCCCTCCTTAAGCTAGGTTTTTGAAGTAATCGGCCACGATCTCTTCCAGCAGATCGGTACGTTCCAAATTCTGGATGAGCCTGCGGGCATCGCCGTGGGCAGTTATGTACGATGGGTCGCCCGAGACCAGGTAGCCTACGATCTGGTCCAGGGGTTCATAGCCCTTTTCCTCCAGGGCAGCCCATACTCGCGTTAGAATATCCCGGGTATCCACGGGTTCTTTATCAATGGCTGCAAACATTCTTGTTTGGTCGTCCATCCCAAGTCCTCCCTCTTCTTTTGGTGGGACCGTCTAGAGTATTCGCCAAACCGGCCCCCTCCCTGACCGCCCCGCTATTTGGCAAAGGCGATGTCCGCCACTGCTTCGGCGATGTTGGTGGCATGGTCCGCGACCCGCTCCAGATTGCTCAGGGCATCCAGGAACAGCACGCCGATTTCTGGATTGCATACGCCCATGTTAATGCGCTCGATGTGATTGGCCCGGTAGAGTTTTTCCAGATCGTCCACCACATCGTCTAGGCCAATTATACCCTGGGCCTGCTCGGCATTATCCTGGGAGAGCGCTTCAATCACGCCCCGGTACATCTTCATCACTTCAGAGTAGAGCTGCTGTAGATCCCTTTGGGCAGCTTCGCTGAGCTCCAGATGCTCGCTGACCCTCAGTTCAGCCAGCTCGGAGATGTTGATGGCGTGGTCGCCAATCCTCTCCACATCGTTGACGACGTGCATCAGGTTGACCACGCGCCTTGCTTCCTGCACATCCATGGACTGCTGGTTAGCCTTGGCCAAAAAGCCCGTAATGGCCTTTTCCAAGATATTAACCACTTCTTCCCGCTGCTCGATCTGGCGCAGCAGGGAAAGATCGCCCTGCACAAAGGCGGAAACCGCCTGATCCACCATGCTCGCGGCCAGCTCAGCCATGCGCAGCACTTCCTGCTGCGCGCTCAGGAGGGCACCTGGGGTTCCCACCATGCGCTCATCCAAAAACTGGGGCTTCATCTCGATAACCTCATCTTCACCGGGCACCAGGGAGGTGACCAGCTTGACGAAGTAGCTCAAAAACGGAAAGGCAATCAGGGTGGTGCCCACGTTGAACAAGGTATGGGCGTTGGCCAGCTGCCTGGCCACAGATGCCCCGGTCGCCTGTACCAGGCCCGTAAAGGGACTGCGGAAGATCAGAAACAAAACAGTGCCAAACACGTTGAAAAGCAGATGGCCAATGGCCGCCCGGCGGGCCGCGGTGCCCGCGGTGAGGCCTGCCAAAAGGGCGGTCACGCAGGTCCCGATGTTGGCCCCAACCGCGATGGCCAAACCCGCGGACAGATCCACAATGCCCTGCCAAGCCAGGGCGATGACCAAACCCGTGGTCGCGCTGGAGCTTTGGATGATGGCGGTAAAGACAGCACCTGCCAGGACACCCAGCAGGGGCTTTTGGCCCAGCAGCACCAATAGATCCAAGAAGGGCTGATAGCTCCTGAGGGGATTCACTGCGCTGCTCATGGTGGATAGACCCAAGAGCAGGACCCCAAAGCCTAAAACGCTCTTACCCACATAGCGGGGGAGCTTCCTTTTGGAGAAAAAGTACAAAAAGGCTCCCACCCCGGCAAAGGGGAAGGCCAGGGCATAGATGTCAAAGGAGACGATCTGCGCTGTGATGGTGGTACCGATATTGGCGCCCATGATGGTGCCCAGGGCCTGCCGGAGGTTCATCAGACCGGAGTTGACAAAGCCCACGATCATGACGGTCACTGTGGAGCTGGACTGCAGCACCGCGGTCACCCCAGCTCCGGTCAAAACCGCCGTGAGGGGCCGGGAGGTGAACAGCTCCAGGATGCGCCGCATGCGGGCGCCGGCAGCCTTCTGCAGGCCGTCGGACATGAGCTGCATCCCCAGGAAAAAGATGCCTAAGCCACCGAAGAGGTGAAACACGACCTTTACGCCAGAACCCATAAAAGCACCCCTTATGCGAAGATTAGTACCCTTTACCCGTGAACGCATAGATTAAGTAGAAGTGGAACTTGGGGGGATTATGCTTGAAGGTCTTGCTGTTATCGGATTTCTTTTTGAGCGGCCAAACCACCCACGTTCTTGAACTGGCCAAACAGCTGAAGAGACTGAAGATCGAACCCCAGATCGCCTTTGGAACCATCCATACCAGGTTGTTCTGGAGTGATTACGTTCCCTACCTCCTCCAACACAAGCTGCCCTTCTGCCACGGGCTCAGCCTCGGTGCCCTCACCATCCAGAGCCGCCTCTGGCAGCCGGATTTGATCCACGTCCAGAGCTCCACCCTCTTCCACAGCGCCCAAATACTCGCTTACCGCTTGGGCATCCCCTTCGTCGTCACCTGCCACGGCCTGGGCTTCTCCCAGGCCCGCTTCCGCCGCTACCTCGCGGCAGCCAGCGCCATCATCGCCATCGGGCCTAGAGTGGCTGAGGAACTGCAGGAGTTCAGACAGAAAACCCAGATCATTCCCAACGGCGTTGATACCGAGGTGTTTACCCCTCCCGAGAAGCAGACCGGCCCCCGCCGCGCCCTTTTGTATGTGGGCCGCCTGGAGAAGAAGCGCCTGGAGCCCCTGCGCTACCTGGCGGAGGCAAATTCCCTCCTGGTGGGCACACCCCTGAAGATCATTTCTAACTTCGACCCGCAGATCCCTGGCACCACTTACCTGCCGTGGCAGGTGAACTTAGTGCCCCACCTGCAGAAGTCCGGCATCGTGGCCGCCTGCGGCCGTACGGCCAGGGAAGCCCTGAGCTGCGGCAATGCCGTGCTCCTCATGCAGAGGGCCTACGACGGCGTAATCTCACCGCCTTTGGTGAAGCTGCCTGACTTCGACTTCAGCGGCAATCTGGGGCGCTTTGACCTCGCGGATTTGAAATACGACCTGCATGCCCTGCTGCACCGCCCCCACCGCCTGAAAAAACTGCAGAGTTTCGGAAGGAGCTACGCGGAAAAGCATCTTTCCAGCGCCGACATGGCCGCCAAGACCGCCGCGCTCTACGAGTTGGTGCTGAAAAGCCCCAAAAAAACCCCACCGCCGGGATGGGGCTCGACAACGCAAAGCGGCTGGTAAACCAGTAACCTGATGGCATAGAACTGAAAACAGCCAAAAAGGACACGTTTCAGCTTATTATCTCCGCCACAGCCAGCGATTATCGCTACCTGCTTCTACTCAGCTTGAACCCACGACCATGATAGTGAATTCGCTGACAACTGGAAATGTCCTGCAAAAAAGAAACCATGCCCACAAGCGGCCGCGCAAGCAGCTCCACGGGCCCGGACGCCGCTGCGGCGCCGCACACAAAAAGGACCGCACAGCGCGGTCCTCTCTCTTTTACAGAAAAATGGCTGGGGGACTAGGATTCGAACCTAGACTAGAGGAGTCAGAGTCCTCCGTCCTGCCGTTAGACGATCCCCCAGCGTTCTGCTATACACTATACCACACCACCGGGAAAAGTCAAGGGCCTTTCTACAATTTCCCGCCGCCAACCAGCACATCGCCGTGACCGGCCCGGTGGTTGACCAAGCGCGCAGCGCAAAAAAGGTAATCACTGAGTCGGTTCAAAAAGGGCAGGATCAAGCCGCCCAGGGGATAGTCCGCCTGGTTCAGCCGGCTTATGGCCCGCTCGGCCCGGCGGGCAACGCTGCGGGCGCAGTGCAGCAAGGCCGCCCCCTGCACCCCTC